>Ga0307515_10013546_pt1 | contig 15226 bp, 2 predicted proteins | sample 17_EM_MG_FD_194513 | JGI IMG/M metagenome (GOLD analysis project Ga0307515, IMG submission 194513) | Populus trichocarpa ectomycorrhiza microbial communities from riparian zone in the Pacific Northwest, United States - 17_EM | ecosystem: Host-associated > Plants > Roots > Unclassified | place... | reverse complement strand
ATAAGCTGTAATACCGGCTGCGTAAATTACAGCACTAATAAATTTTAATAAATTTTAAGTTATAATAACTACCTTAATACTATTAATCAATATTATAGATTTAACTTAGAATTTATATAAAGCTTATAAATTTTTATATAAAAATATAAAAATACTTATTTAATAACATACTAAATGAGTTAGTAACTTAACTTCCTAATTAGGAAGGTGCAAAAACTTATGACAGCGACCTCCGTATAAATATCCAATTGAATCCAGTCGTCAATATAAGCGAACTTGGCAAAGGACCCTGCCGTGTCAAGGGATAGAGGCCCTAGAGCCACATTTAATAGACAGAGTCTTCATTCTTTATCTTCCGATTGACAGGCGTGTAGGGTAAGAGGATGTTACTCCACTTTACTGTCAAAACCAAACCCATACCTAACTTAATCTAAGGATGAACTGTTCAAAAGCATGAGCTTTGATGGCTACAACATCGGTGCAACGTGCGAAACTGCTGGGTCATGGCACCTGCATACGTTGCTTCCCAAGGGTCTCGACTTCTTCATTCCACCCTTATGTGCATCTAGCTTGGTCGGGTTACGCAAACAGGCCTACTACGCTACTCTGAGTACCTATAAGGGTACGATTACACGTTTCAGTATCTCCCGCGGCGAGAAAGCAGTGTTATTAGACCTTGATGCCACTACTGCCTGGAAAGGCCCTAATAATATCCCACTTTATAGGCCATACTATACTTAACCTGCCCCTATAAAAGAACCCTAGAATTAAAACCAAATTATATAATTCTAATAAACCCTAAGAAGCTAATAATAGTACCTAATGTAAGCTTATTTAAGAGAACTGCCTTTGCCTAAGAGGGACCTAAGGTCTGGTTAGGATTAGAAATTAAAGATATTAATAACGCTATAGATATACGTAAGTAGATTCGTGTCACGGAGCGAGTACAAGCGACGATAATATATAACGAATAGATATTATTAAGCTACGTATATAAACTGTGTGATAAAGCCAAAACGTTGCGTAAGGAAAGAAGGTAGGAAAATTGGAAAAAAGGGTATATATTGTGGACTTGGTTGCTTAGTTAACACATACACGGAGTAGAATAGGATTTAGGTAATAGTCCTAACAGAACTTAGTAGGATTTAGTAGAACTTAGTAAAACTTAGTAGAACTTAGTAAAACTTAGTGGAATATAGCAGAATGCGGTAGGTTGCCATTAAATTGTTACAGATTGCTATCTTATAGTCGGTCTCTAGTTACTAAGTTAGTAAAAATAGGTAGATGTATATAAGGTGTTACGGGGGTATCCTATAACAGTACCCCCACTTTAAACTTAAGCTTCTGCGAGATAGGGCTATAGTAGTTCTAGGTGGAGTTTATAAAAGTCTTCTATAGCTTATATAAGTCCTATAGAGTTAACAAGTTCCTATAAGAGCTTAGTAAAGCCTCTCCATTTTATAAGATATATATATTAGCGTTTCCGTTTATTATACTTAATATTATACTTAATATTATTAATTTTTTTTAATAAAGTACTCGTTTTTACTATCTACTTTAACTAATAGGGGAGGGTCTTATATCTGTTTAGGCAGGGCATCTAATATAGAAGTAGTAGGGTAGAGAATTAACGTATAGAATACGGGGTGGATTTTAACCGTATTAGGGAGCTTTAGTTAGTAGGCATAGGAGAAAATAACCTTTTTAACCTTATAAGGGCTAGCGTTCTTTTAATTAAGCTTCTTAATAGGTTATTTTATATTTAGATTTCTTATATTTAGCTAAATAAAGTTACTAATTTAGTAGGCTAGTGCTAGGGTTTATTTCTTATTTGCTACGGCTTTATGGATAGATTAAGCCTATATTATTTCGTTAGTAAGGAACTATTATAGTTCCTCTATCTTCTCTATAAATTTATTTACTTTTATAACTTATAAGGCATAATAAGTAGGGTAAGGAATATTACTAAAGGGTTTAAAACCTATTTATAGATACTAACCGTAGTTAGCTAAAAATAGGAAAACCTTTATAGTTTCTAAGACGGAATTATTTATAGTAAACTTAGTAAATATAAGCCAGTTAATCTAGTTATCCTATAAGTATAATATATATATTTAAATATACTGTGCCATTATAGCATTTATATATTCTATTTAGCTATCCGTTTCTAGGTAGTATATAGTAAATAATAGTACTTTAATACGGAGTTAGGTAGTTAGTTCTTTTTAAAATATAAAGATAAACTAGCTGCCTTTATTAGAGATAGTTGTTTTAGAAAGTCTATAGAGTTTCTATACGTAATCTAGGAATAATTAGGCAATAGTAGGTGTTAATATATTAGGGCAGGCGATTAAGTATCTTATCTTAGATAGTTAGTCTATAACTACTATAATATTTATATAGCCTTTACTTATAGGGAGGTTAATAATAAAGTCGATTAAGATATCCTTCTATCTTCGGTTTAGAATAGGTAGTAGCTTAAGAAGGCCGTTATACGTCTTATGTAAAGCTTTAGCTCGTTCATAGATATAGTAGCTAGAGACGTACCTTTATATTATATTATATATATTCGGCCAGTAGTACTCCTATTAAAGTATATTTAAGGGTTTCCCTTAGCCTGGGTAGCTGGCTACTAGTAAATTATATATATATTTAAGGAGCTTAAGCTTAAGTTTATCGTAGTTAGGTATAACTAGGCGGTTTTAGTAGTATAAGCGGTTTCCGCAAGCTTTATATTTACTTAAAAAAATCTTTTTAAAGCGTCTAATGCTGTCTTATATTAGCTTAAGCGTTTCTTAAATAAACTTATTATTTAGATATTCGTTAATTATAATCTATTTAATTAATTAATTGGTTATTTTAAGAACGTACACCGTAAGGTCTTCAGTAGGAAAGTTAAATAGTTTAGGATAAAGCAGGGTCTAATTTCGGTAAGAGCGCGCTTTTTTTAATACTAGCGCGTCTTATAAGCGTTAGGTTAAGATATTAGGCTTCTAACCTTAGATATCTAGGCAATATATAATTAAGAATTAAAAGCAAAATAGGTATTCTAACTAGCGGGCCTAGTAATAGCTTAGCTGTTTTATAGTTATAAAGTACTATAGATTCTTATAGTCGCTAAGGACCTTAATTAGAAATCCGGCGCCTTCTAGTTTAGGTTACTATTATTTAAAATATCTAATAATATCTAGCAATTCTTTATTGTAGATCTTATAATTATATTTAGCTAGGCTTAATTATTTTAAAAAGTATACTATAGGGTATAATACTCTATCCTTATTATATTAAGATAGAATACCTTTAGTAACGTAGTTAGATAAATCAGCTTCTATAACACTTATTTAGTTTAGGTTAAAGTATTAAAGTATAGGCGTGGTAGTAAATATAACCTTTAGATAAGCAAAGGCCTTTTTATATTCCTTATTAAAGATAAAAGCTTTATCCTTTTAGGTTAGGGCTAAAAGGGGTAAAACTAGGATGGAGAAGTTATTAATAAACTATTAGTAGAAGTTAGTAAACCCTATAAAAGCTCTTACGTCCTTAACGTTTTTAGGTTCTTATTAGTTTATAATTATTTTAATCTTCTTTAGGTCTATTTATATACCGTTTATAAAAATAAAGAGTTTAAGGTATAGGACTTCTATTTTATAAAACTTATATTTATCTACATCTAATTATAGACTAGCTCCGTGTAGGGCTTATAGGATAAGGTTAACATATTTCCAATATTTAGTTAGGTTATTACTATATATTAGGTTATTACTATATATTAGGTTATTACTATATATTAGGTTATTACTATATATTAGGTTATTACTATATATTAGGATATTACTATATATTAGGATATTACTATATATTAGGATATTACTATATATTAGGATATTATTAATATAAGTAGTATAGAAGATGTCCAGGTAGGAATATAGGGTGTTATTTATATAATATTAAAATAAGCTTAGAGCGTTTGCGAGGCTAAATAGCGTCACTTAGTATTTAAATAATCTATACTAAGTATAAAATGTAGTAAGCCATTTATCTCCTTTTCCTATAGAGACGGTTAAATATAGAGATAATATTAAGCTTTATATAGTAGCGAGCCTTATTTAATTAGTTTAGCGTCTCTTATATTAACGGGATCGGATATTAATTCTTAATAGTAACGGTATTAAGAGCTTAGTAGTCTATATAGAAGCGTAAACCGCTACCGGGTTTCTTAACGAAGATTACTAGTACGGCCATAGGCGACAAGCTTACTCTAATAAATCCTTTGCTTAGGTTCTTATCTAAATACTTTTATAGTACCTAGAGTTTATTTTAGGACATCCCGTATAAGGGTCTAAATCTAGGCTACTTTCCTTCTTTAAGTATAATCTTATAGTTGTATAGTTGGTATTCTAGTAGCTTATTAGCTTCCTTTTATAAGAATATATTTAGGCGGTAATAACACTCTACTAGTACCTTCGTGGCAGGGTTAGTGTAATTCTTTAGTGCTAAGGCTTTTTTAATAATGGCTATTATAATAGCGAAGATTATATGCTTAGGTTTCTTAGTAAGTTATATTAGCGGGGTAGCTCTAATTATACGGATATCTAGAGTGTTAAGCTTATTTAAATTATTTATAGTTTCTTACATAGCTTCCTATTTAGCATTAGGTTTAGTATTAGGTACAGAGTTAGTATTAGATTTAGGTTCGGGTTCTTTAAAAATCCTTTTTATAGTAAAATACTAGTCCTTTTAGTATTTTTATATATTAAGCTTAAGCTTCTACTTAGCTTAGGGTAGTATAGTAGTTAAAATTAGTTTGTAGGGTTTAGTAAATTTTTTAGATTCTTAATAGATATTAGTGGAATTTGGTAAAATTAGGTGGACTTCTTAGTATAGGGTAAATTTTAGTAAATTTTTTAGATTTTAGATTTAGGTTTAAGTAGTAAGTTATAAGGCACTTCTACTTATAGCGGGAGGCGGTAAATAAAAGCTTAAGGTTATCTTAATTAATAGTTACCTTATAAAGCTTTATCTAGGGTTATTTAAGAATTACTAGGTAACTTAAGGTGGTAATAAAAAGCCTAATTAGTTCTTTATAGTTTAGGTATTAAAGTCTTAGGTATACTATATAGGTAATTTAGCCTAAGACCGTACGTTTACTATTAAATCTAAATATATTAATATGCTAGTTAAGGGGGGTTAGGGTAAAACTATTATCTTATATAAAGATTTTATTAATAAATTCTATATTACTAGCTCCTGTATTAATTAGGACTTAAGTACTAGCTTATTAACTATTCTACTAAAGATAGTAGTTAATAGTTATGCTATAGTTCTAAGAGTTAGAGTTTATAATATCTAAAGTATTTAATAAGATCCTAAGGCAGAGCTATTTTAGAGAGCGACTTAGCTCTAAGATTTTCCTTTTAAAGGTAATTAGGGCGGAGTTCTTATAGCGTATTAATTATAGCTTCGTCCTTATAAGTAGTACTTACTAAATACTAAACTAGAATTAGATAATAATTAGGGTTAATAGGTAGGGCTTAACGGAAGCGATTGGTTACTTATACTAGTTATCCTTTTATATAATTAGGATAGCGGTATACCGCCTATACTAGTTATTTAAATATTTATTTTAGGTAGGGGGATAGAGTAGTAACTTAAGATATAAGCGTCGCTTCCGTATTTAAAATAAAGGCTATATTTAATACGTCGTTTATATTTAGCAAATCCTTTTAGGGCGTAAGAAAGGGTTTTAGTATTAATGTTTATAGTATCTAGGTCCTTATAGGTTTTAAACAGCTAGGGGGTAAAGTATTAAGGTATATATTTTAGGGTAAGGCGTAGTATATTATTATATAGGCCGTTAATAATATTAGCGTAGGTAGTAAGGGTATTTAGCAGCTTAACTCCTATAAGGGAAGCCTTTAGTTTAGAGTTTAAGGATTCTACTAGCCGATTAATTAAGGCGGGTTCGTTTTATTTAGTTTCTTTAGTATAATAGTAGAACTTAGTAAAGTATAATAGGAAGCTCTTAGAGCTATATATTATCTTATTTAGTTTCCTTTATACCATTATAATTTAGTTAGGGTCACTATAAGATACTTTTAGTATAGTAACTAGTTTATTTATAGTGCTTAATCCTAAGCTTTCTTCCTTTATAAGCTTAGCTCTAGCCTTAATTTAACTAGGATTCTATAATATTCTTATCTTATCTTAAGAATCTTATACTTTTAGGAAACTTCGTCCCGAGCTTATTTATATATTACTAAACTAAGCCATTACTCTACTCTATTAGCTAAAACGGGTATATAGTTTTCGCGGCATCTCCTATTAGACGGCTTATAGTATAATATAGTTAACTATTAGGGGTAGGGTAGTAATTAATATTACCGTTTAGCTTATTCTTAAGTTAGTTAAAAAAGGAGCGTAGTTTACTCCTTTTACCTAAATAGGTGGGAGGATTAGGGAGATATTTAGTTAGCTTTTTTATAGGGGCACTAATTAGCGAATTTAGGGTTAAGGAGCTAGTTTTAGATACGTTTCCTCTATCTGGTACTTATAGGTTAATACTAGTAGGAATAGGTAGGAGCGATAGTGTAGTAGACAGTAGGTTATAGCGGATCTCTTTAATATCTTTTTTTAGGGATCTAATTATCTCTTAGTATTAAGCCTTTTATTAAGTAAGGGTATCTATAAAGGCCTATTATAGGCCCTTTATTTATTTAGTAAATATATTATATAAGTTAGTTATAAATATAGGGGCTTTTAGGTTATTCTGTATATTAGGTAGGGTAAGGTAGTATAGGTTTAACATAATATAGTGTTATAAAGTAAGTATAAGCGACGATAATATATAATGAGTAAATATTATTAAGCTATGTATATAAACTGTGTAATGGAGTTAAGACGTTATATAAGGAAAAAATGTAGGAAAATAGAAAAAAAGGATATGTATTATAGACTTAGTTACTTAGTTAATATATATACGGAGTAGAATAGGATTTAGGTAGTAGTCCTAACAGAACTTAGTAGAACTTAATAAAACTTAGTAGAACTTAGTAAAACTTAGTGGAACTTAGTAGAACTTAGTGGAACTTAGTAGAACTTAGTAGAACTTAGTAGAATGCGGTAGGCTGCCGTTAGATTATTACAGATTGCTATCTTATAGTTAGTCTCTAGTTACTAAGTTGGTGGAAATAGGTGGACGTGTATAAGGTGTCACGGGGGTGTCCTATAACAATTCGCGCCCTTACAGCTAGCTAGAAAGCCGATTATCTTAAAGTAAGAAATATATAAAAGACTCTATAACAGATTCTAGATAGCCTTATAGCCTTATAAAATAGCCTAGCTTCCCCCTTTTAACGCCCTAACTAACTTATTTACTTTACTAAATATAATATACTAGGGAGTACAGATATAATAATAAAGTAATTAAAGTCCGTTAAGCTCCCTAACCCCTAACTACTATCTAATAGAATAGACCCTACTTTTAAAAACTAGAGAATTTAAGTATAAGGAAAACTCCGCGTTAGTAATAACTATTTCCTCTCTAAAGAAGATAAAATGCTTTACCTCTTTAGTTAAACTACTAGGAGTACCTAGCGTTACTTTTAAGCTAAGTTTAAGGATAACTTTTCTACTTAGTTTGTGTTTACTAGCGAGATACTATAGCATCTAACTATTATTTATATTAACCTAAATAAAGTATAGGATATCTGGTATAACTGTAACTACTTAATAATAAAACTAAATTAACCCTTTATTAAATTCTAAACTTTAATTCTTATACCTTATAGGAGAAGGCTATATCCCCCTTAAAAACTACTAATTAGATCTATATAATAAACTAATAATTAGGCTATAAAAGAGAATTGCTATAATTTTAGATAACCTACTAACCTATAAAAGACTCGCAGCTTATTGCCTATATTTAGATTTAAAACTAAAGCGAATTAACGCCTATTTTAATTGGTAGAAGTGACTCTATAGTAATTAAAACGTATTAGTTATACCTATAGGAGCTAAAGTAGAATAATAAGCTATAACTACTCTTATACTAAAAGTAGTTATAACTATAAACTTATAAGTGTTACGGTACCGTAACGGATCTAGTTAGGGGGTTCACTTAAGTCTTAGCATATATATATAGACGTATCCTTTTCTACCTTCTATATAAGGTAAGGATGTAAATAGGAAGTCTAATAATAGAATAATAGGGTATATTGTATAGACAGACAAATCCTTAAGGGAAAAAGAGAAGTCTATATATAAGGTAGGAAGGGTTTTTCCTAAGTATATATAGCGTACGTACCTTAAGGGCAAGTTACCCTAGGTTACTCTAAGGTCGCCTATACCTTACGGCTATATAATTATCTACTTAGGTTTTACCTAATAATGCCCCCCCTTTTTAAAAAGAGTTGTCCCCAATCTTTTATATACTTAAGCCTTAATAAAACCCCATAAAAAACCTTAGTAAGGAAAAATTTTAGAGGGGAAAGAGTATCTTAATTTTATATATAGAGAGATGGGTAGTATATATACGCGGCGCAAAGATATTAAGGAACTTTAACCAGCGGTTAAAGTTATCTAATTAGTTAGATTTGCCTTACTAAGACTTCCCTATATTTAACTAAGCTAGTAGCGATTTTGTATCCCTAGAATAGAAAATCCTAATAAATTAAAACTTTACCCTATATATATGCCGCAGTTCTTACTATAAGCGTTGCTTATTCTTTAATCCCTTAGAATATTCTTTACTTCGCTTTAGTATAGATTATATCTTAATAGCAGCGCTTACTTTTTGCCTACGCTTTAACTATAAGGCTAGGGTATTCTGTTTATGGTACTTATTTAGCAGTTATTAATAATTTTTAAGTTCTATCTCGTATTTTTATTTATTATACTTATTTAGCTATTCTAGCTATTTACTAAGGTACTACGGTTATCTAGTATAATTTAATAGGCGGTAATTGCTTTTACTTCCTAGCTGCCTTTTTTAAGCTCTTTTACTGCTAGGGGGTTAAAACCTAGGGCGTAACCTATAAGGCTTTAGTAGGGAGATATAAAAGACTAGGTAGAGCTATACTATAGTAAGTAGAAGCTCTAGCTTATATGCTAACTACCCTATATACTTTAGGATTTAAAACGGTCCTATAAACTTGCAGTTAAGCTTTTTATAGGGACATTTTATACAGATGTTCTTAGAGGAAAGTAGGACTTATTTACTAACGGCGAAGTGCTTAAATAGATGGTAACGATTATAGTATTTTACCTAAAGCTTTTAGGCGTGTATTATTAACACTACCGCTACCTTATATATAAGGTGCAGGCGTTATAAATACATCTCTACGAGTTAGATATTTATTAACTTAGACTCCTTCCTACCTTATTAGGCGTCTTAAATACTATCTAAGACTCTATCTAAAATATTTAGTAGCTAGCTATAGGCGAGCTTAATAAGCGAATGCTTTATTATAGTATAGACCTTAGAGTTATAGGCAAAGGCTACTTCTTTAAGTAGAGAGGCCTAATTAGACTGTTCTTAGTTTATAAATATATATAGGTATATCTTAAGCTCCTAGTTCTAACGCTTTATCAAATTATCTATTTATAGGTAAATTATAGTACTAAGTTTACGTTAAACGCAAAGATAGTAGTATATAGTGCTTTAGTACTCGCTTATAAATATACTACCCTTATTAGAGATAATATTATCTAGAGGACCTATTTATATAAAGACTCTAAATAAGAGTTCTGCGAGTTATATAGTATTAATTATTTTATATACTAGATAGTAGCGTATTAGCTTTATAAAACGATCTATAAGAATAAGGATAGAGTTATACTTTACGCTATTAGGAGTATTAGACTCTAGGAAATCTATAATAAAGTTAAGTAAATAATACTGCTAGGCTTAAGTGGGGACCTAGAGAGGCTATAGCTTACTATAGGGTTTATAGCGGCGCGATTTAAAGCGTTAGTAGGTATTATAATTATCTAGGTATTTATAGAGGTCCTAGATAAGGCCGTTCTAAGTATACTTCCGCGTAATTACCTTAAAAGTACGGTTAAAACTATAGTGGCCGCCTATAGGATTGTTATAATTCCGCTTAAGGATCTCCTATTATAATAGTATATAATTTAGTACCTAGACCTTATTATTTTACCTTAAAAGTCCTTAATTATTAAGGGTATAGTCCTTATTACTAGTAGGAACTTATTTTTAGGTTAAATAATTATATATAGAGCGTATAAAGGCGTCCCTTTTTTATACTCTATAAATAAAATTAACTAGTAACTTAGGGGGGTGTTTTATGAACACCGTTTTAGCTAAAGTAGCTACTACTACCTCTTACCGTGGCACGAGACTCTATATAAAGTTAGTACTAGTAAAGTAATATATAATATATAGGTAACTCGCTAGGTTATTACAGGGGACTATAGCCTAGGCTAAGGGGTTTTCCCTAGGGTTAAGCGCTATTAGGCTAGTTAAAGTAGTCTTAGAGAGAATAGTAGGACACTTTAGTCCGCTAGCGCTAAGTTTATAAGGGTTGCTTATATACTATATATATACTACTCGCTAGTATAGTATAATGGTCCTAGGGCCGCCTATAAGGCCTATAACCTGCAACTTTTACTATAATATAGGTAGTATAGCATTAAGGACTATCCTCTTATTACCGTCTTTAAAGCCTTTAGTATAATCTAGGCGCTAGGATAGTATATTAGCGGGATTTACTTTACCTAGCTTATATTTAATCTTAAAATTAAACTTAGCTAGTTTTTTTTTGCGTATTAGGCCTAGTAAGTAGATAAGCTCTTAGTGGTTATAAAATACTTAAGGTTGTTATAGTTATAGAGCATACGCGTTATATACGCGGCGTATTTAAGGTAGTAACGCTACGTTTTAAAGTATTATACTATAGCGAGTAGTTCCTTACTATGTGTATTATACTATACTTTTAGGCTAGTAAGCTTCTAACTATAATAGGCAATTAGGTACTAGTGGAGTTAATCTCCTTATTTTAAGGGCTGTAGAAGTATACTACAATAGGTATAGTTAAAAGCGTTAGTAATTACTATTAAGGGTAGATTAGGGTTAAAGTAGCGAAGTAGTAAAGCCTATATAAATATAGCGTATAGCTTATAGAACGCCTACTAAGCGTTATTAGGCTACGACTAAGGTTAATACTATTTAGTAGGCCCTCTTAACTTATGCTTTTGCTTTTTCTTCCTATTTAATATTAGGTTATAATATACCTATATAAAATATATATATAGGGGGTATATAGTATCTAAATAGTTCTAGATAAATTACCTATAGAAGTTAGCGAAGCTAAGGAAGACCTAGATATCTCTATAGGACTTAGGCTTAGGCTATTCTTTAATAGCTTTTACGCGGTTAGGGTCTATTATAATACCCCTAGGGGTAATAATAAAGCCTAGGAACTTAACGTTCTTAGTATAAAAGATATATTTAATAGTTAAGCATATAGGCCCTAAGCGCGGAGCTATTATTGTACCTACTAATGTGCTTAACGTACTTATCCTTATTATTGAAGTAGATAAGAATATTATCTAGGTAAACTATATAGATGGTATCTACTAGGGTTTCTAGAGCTTTATAAATGTAGCTCTAGAATATTATAGAGGTGTTAATAAAACTAAAGGGTATTACTGTATACTTAACGTAACCATAGCGTATCTTAAATACGGTCTTCTATTTATCTCCCTTTTTAATATAAATTTTATAGTACGTATTATAAAGATCTAGCTTTATAAATATCTTTATATAGCTAAGCCTATTAAAGAGTTCGCTAACTAGTAGTAGGGGATACCAATTCTTAATTATAATTTTATTTAGACGTCTATAGTTAACGTATAGCTATATTATACCGTCCACTTTCGGCACAAAGAGGATAGGCGCTTTAGTAGGCGATTTACTAGGCTTAATCTAGCCCCTTTTAAGAGCACTATCTAGGTACTCTTATAAGATCTATACCTCTTTCTATAAAAGGTTATAGAGGGGTATTTATAGTATCGTTTTGCCTTCTTTTAAGTCGATTATATAGTTATACTTAAAGTTCTGCAATTGTATACTTACTAGCTTATTAAAGAAGATATTAATTTCCTCCTTATATATATTTAGTAAGCTAGGGGCCACGGAGGTTAAAGTAACTATTATATAGTAGTGTGCTTCTAGGAGCTAGTAGAGAGAAGGGTATAGCTAATATGCGTTTTATAGGTATACTCGCACTAAAAGTGTATATAGCTCTACTGTAGTATATTTAATAGTTTTAGGGTTTCAATTATCTCCCCCTTATATATATAGATAATCTACGCTAGCACTAGAGGGTCTCTATAGGTACTTACTACTAGTAACGGTAAGTTCTTTACTATATGTATAACTAGTATCTTTACGTCTAGAGGGTCTGCGTAAGTACTTACTGCTAGTAATAATAGGTTCTCTATTATATTGATAACCGGCGTAGAAAAGGAGTCTTCTAGCTATAGTAAATAGACTATTTTGCTAGCCTTAATGTCTACTAGGAAAGTGTTAAGGTAACTATCTAGAGGTGTTTAGGGTCTAAAGTACCCTAAATAAACTACTTAAAATAGAAGCTAATTAATAGATCTGCTTTTATAAGCTAATCCTATCTAAGAACTATATTATAACTATTAAATAAGCCACCCTAAAAGGTCTGCGGGCTAATAGTGCAAGGGGTACCCTAGGAGTTACTAATAGTGACCATTAGATTATAAGCATCCCAGATTGTTATTTGGTTGCTATTAAGGAAACATATAATAGGTTTATATAAATATAGCGCGTAGCGTATAGGTAGATTAAACCTATAGACAATATCTTAATTAATAAGGTTAATTTGGTACCTATTGTTTTATAAAGTATATAGGCGGACTTTGTCTTAAAGCGTATCTATCGCAATATATACCATAATACGTTTCTTCTCTCCCTCTATATTAGGCCCTAGTTATAGTTAAAAAAGATATACTACTAAGGCTTTAGGTTTTCCGAAGGCCAAGCTAACTTCTCTTTATTAGCCTACTTCTAGTATTCCTTATAGTAGCCGCCTATAGTTCTTTAACTCGTGTATATAGTACTAGTGCTTAAGGGGTCCCCTAAGCTATCTAGCTTTTAGGTAGTCTTTTTAGAAGTTGACTTAAAGCGTTGCCCTTTTTAGGTTCTATTTCCTAAACCTAATTCTATAAAGCCTATACTGCGACCGCGCTTTTTATATCATAATTTACCGCTACTACTTACGCGACCTTCCGCGACCTTTATAGTATTAAGTAATTACTCTATATAGTGGATTTCATTAAAAAGGTTCTTAGTAGTTTTTACCCGTTAGGCAAAGTTCTGTTAGAAGAGCTCTACTTATAAGTAGGCTAGGAGATATAAGAACTAAAAGTCTACCTATTATTTAAGATTAATAAAAGGGGTATATAAGAAGAGGTCCTTTAAGCTATATATATGGGCTAGGGAGACATTAAACCTCTAGTTCTTCTTTATAATAGCTATATAGTATATTATAGCGTTATTAAAGCGTCTTATTATAGGGTTCCTGATCTAGTCTTAGACTATAGTCTTAAACTTATTCTATAGTAAAGGACCTTTATCCTTAGTACCTAACTAGTAATAAACTAGTTAGGCAATTATCTTTTCTATTATAAGACCTTTAATGGCTTAGCGCGTGCGTTGCTTATAGTTATAGTTAGCGTTATTAACCTTAAATTGGTTCTTAACTGCAGTAATCTAACAGTTAAAATGCTGTTAAGTAGTACCGCTAATATTAGGTAGTGACTTCTTAACTAGGGCGTTAAGATTTATTTAGCGTATGCGTTTACTATATAACTTATACTCCTTACTAAAGAGGCAATAGAAGGGCTTTATTAAATTAATAATACTTTATAAGTGGGCTATTTTCTTAGCCAGCTTATCTAGCTCCTTTATATTAGCGGTATTAAGTAAAACGCTAGTAACCTTACTAAGCTCCTGCTAAGCCTAGATATATAAGTTAAACTAATTTTTAGCATTTATAGATATTTAATCGTTTTAAGGTTTAGGGGATAGCTTAAATACTGCTAGTATACTTTTAGTAGTTTTATCTATATCAGATCCTAAGGCGTTCTATAGTTACATTACTAGCGTATTACTATTAGGTATAGGCGTTGGTTTTTTTAGAGGTATTATAGAAAAATTAAACTAACTATCCTCCTAAGGGGATTAAGAATGATTTAAATATAAGGTAAGAATATAGATAGGGAGTTTAATAATAGAATAATAGGGTATATTATATAGATAGAAAGGCCGTCGAAAACGGACTCTGTACCTGTACGTGGTGACGGCTACAAACCTAAGTCTTCGAAGTTCAGACTTAGAGCCAACGCAGAGACGTCGCACAGCGTGCGATACGACCTAGTGGTGGTGGTTATAGGTATTGTGGGCGGTGGTAAAAAGTTTTCACATGGGATGGTGAGATCTCGAAAACAACCACTAAGTGCCCCTTACAGCAATAACAACAACACTATTCTCCTATCAAGGCACCTGTACGATCCAACATGGATACGCGGCATTCAATAACATCCCCTAACCCCCAGTAGAGAGCATTAACGACCTCTCACGTTGATGAACGAGCGATTATAAACGAGCAACGAGTAAATATACGGCCCCTCCTAACCCCTAGGGCAATCGCCCGCGGAGCATGCGGTCACTCGCCATTAACTATTAAATACTACCTGGCAGCCTAGACAACACCGTACGGTTTTCCTGTCTCCTCTTAAGGAGTGGTAACCCTTGGCGAGGGCCTAGTGACTAGGGCCTAGGCATAAAAGATACTTAGGCACACACGTCCCGCTCGCCTTTTGGTATAGTAGTTTATGGATAAATCCCCCTTACGCCTTCAATAGGCCTTAGGGGGGGGAAGGCATGGCGTATATGGCAATGGGTAACAAGAGATGGTATACGGGGGGTGGTTAAAATACGGAATACAACCACAAGTGTACAGCAATCGAACGGCAAGGCCTAGCTAGGACGTAGTAAACCCTAGCTAGGATAAGCTAGAGAAGGAAGCAGTGGTTCCCAAGGAGTTCGAACATCTAAGGAGGACAGGACGTAGCCGTAGGCCCGCAGGGCCGCCGCTATGGACGAACATGGCAAACCGGGGTTTTTTATCCTACTGAGGTGGCTTATAGGGTTTTTCCTCCCCCAAACTGCAGG
>Ga0307515_10013544_pt1 | contig 15226 bp, 12 predicted proteins | sample 17_EM_MG_FD_194513 | JGI IMG/M metagenome (GOLD analysis project Ga0307515, IMG submission 194513) | Populus trichocarpa ectomycorrhiza microbial communities from riparian zone in the Pacific Northwest, United States - 17_EM | ecosystem: Host-associated > Plants > Roots > Unclassified | place... | reverse complement strand
ATCGCGCCCCCGGCCGGTGTCGAGGTGCACAACCCCGACCTCGTCCTCGCCACGCTGAACGGCAAGGGCAAGCTGGAGATGGAGCTGACCGTCGAGCGCGGTCGCGGTTATGTCTCCGCCGTGCAGAACAAGCAGGTGGGCCAGGAGATCGGCCGTATCCCGGTCGACTCCATCTACAGCCCGGTGCTGAAGGTCACGTACAAGGTCGAGGCCACGCGTGTCGAGCAGCGGACCGACTTCGACAAGCTCATCGTCGACGTCGAGACGAAGCAGGCCATGCGTCCCCGTGATGCCATGGCGTCGGCCGGTAAGACGCTGGTCGAGCTGTTCGGTCTCGCCCGCGAGCTGAACATCGACGCCGAGGGCATCGACATGGGCCCGTCCCCGACGGACGCCGCCCTTGCCGCTGATCTCGCCCTGCCGATCGAGGAGCTCGAGCTCACCGTTCGGTCGTACAACTGCCTCAAGCGCGAGGGCATCCACTCCGTGGGTGAGCTCGTGGCTCGTTCCGAGGCCGACCTCCTGGACATCCGCAACTTCGGTGCGAAGTCCATCGACGAGGTCAAGGCGAAGCTGGCCGGCATGGGCCTGGCCCTGAAGGACAGCCCGCCCGGATTCGACCCGACCGCTGCCGCCGACGCCTTTGGCGCCGACGACGACGTGGACGCGGGTTTCGTGGAGACCGAGCAGTACTGATCGGTTGTTGCCGGTGAGCGTCCGCTCGCCGGGTCCTGACCCCGGTACCTGATACGGCCGGGGCAGATACCAAGGAGAAAGAAATGCCGAAGCCCACCAAGGGTGCCCGTCTGGGCGGCAGTGCCTCGCACGAGAAGCTGCTCCTCGCGAACCTCGCGAAGTCGCTTTTCGAGCACGGCCGTATCACCACCACCGAGGCGAAGGCCCGCAAGCTGCGGCCGTACGCCGAGCGTCTGATCACCAAGGGCAAGAAGGGCGACCTTCACAACCGCCGTCAGGTGCTTCAGGTGATCACGGACAAGAGCATCGTCCACACGCTCTTCACCGAGATCGGCCCGCGCTACGAGAACCGTCCCGGTGGCTACACCCGTATCACCAAGATCGGTAACCGTCGTGGTGACAACGCGCCCATGGCTGTCATCGAGCTTGTCGAGGCCCTGACCGTCGCGCAGGCTGCGACCGGTGAGGCCGAGGCCGCGACCAAGCGTGCGGCGAAGGACACCGAGGCTGCGGCTCCGGTTGAGGTCGTCGAGGACGCGAAGCCGGTTGAGGTTGAGGCCGACGAGGAGTCGAAGGACGCGTAACACCGTTCTTTGGCTGCCGCGCCGTCGTGGCTGGTCGCGCAGTTCCCCGCGCCCCTAAAAGCAAAAGCAGGGCGTGTGGCGGGTCCGTTCCTTTCCAGGGGCGGGCCCGCTTTTGTGTACCTGAAAGGATCTCGGTGTGAGTGATGACGTAGAGGCCGGGTTTGTTCGTGTGCGGCTTGATCTCTCCTACGACGGGACCGCGTTCTCCGGGTGGGCCAAGCAGGCCGGGGGGCGGCGGACCGTGCAGGGGGAGGTTGAGGATGCGTTGCGGACTGTGACGCGGTCGGGGGCGGTGGCGTACGACCTGACCGTGGCGGGGCGGACCGATGCCGGGGTGCATGCTCGGGGGCAGGTGGCGCATGTCGATCTGCCGGGGGAGTTGTGGGCGGAGCACCGGGAGAAGCTGCTGAAGCGGCTTGCGGGGCGGTTGCCGAAGGATGTGCGGGTGTGGGGCGTGGCGGAGGCTCCGGAGGGCTTCAACGCGCGGTTCGCGGCCCTGTGGCGGCGTTATGTGTACCGGGTGGGGGATCGGCCGGGGGGAGTCGATCCGTTGCTGCGGAACCATGTGCTGTGGCACGACTGGGAGTTGGACGTCGATGTGATGGACGCCGCTGCCAAGTCCCTTGTGGGGGAGCATGACTTCGCCGCCTATGCGAAGAAGCGCGAGGGGGCGTCGACCGTCCGGGAGATTTTTGACTTCGGGGTGACGCGGCGCGCGGATGGTGTCGTCGAGATCGAGGTTCGGGCCGACGCCTTCTGTCATAACCAAGTGCGGTCCATGGTGGGCGCGTTGGTGTTCGTCGGGGACGGGCACCGGGGGGCTGAGTGGCCGCGGAAGGTGCTGGACGCCGGGGTGCGGGACAGTGCCGTGCATGTTGTACGGCCGCATGGGCTGACCCTGGAGGAAGTCGCTTACCCGGCGGACGAGTTGCTGGCAGAGCGGCAGGTGCTGGCTCGGCGGGTACGGGGCACTGTGCATTGAGGAGTTGGGCCCGCGGGCCCAACTCCGGTTCCCTCTACGTCGGTTACGCCTTGTCCGTCCAGCTGGCGACGAGCTTGTACGTGTCGGGGTTGTTCTGCTTCGTGTACGAGTAGGCGTCGATCTTGAGCTTGTGGCCGTTCTTGAAGCTCATGTTGCAGGTCTTCGTCTTGCCCTTGCCCAGGACGGCGCACGTGTCCAGCGTCGGGTTCTTCGCGGACTCGTCCTCGACGAAGACCAGGATGCCGGTCTTGCCCGCCTTGGTGTCCCAGACCTTGAGGATCTCGCCCTTGGACGTGAACTTGGCCTTGCCGCCGGTGAACGCGTAGTACGTCGACGCTGACGCCGTCCCGGCGGTGGCCAGCGTCAGGGCGACGCCGGCTGCCATGATCGAAGCGGTGACGCTCTTGCGGAACTTCATTTGTGAACCCCGTGTTTGTGCAGGTCGGTTGGCTGATCGCACGCCTGATGGCGCGTGCGGCCGACCCTATCGAAGCCCCGGGGTGAAGTGGATCAAGGGGGCGCCGCGCCCACCTGCACGGGGGTGCCGAACCCGTATCCCGGTTACTGCTGGGCCGCCGCCGAAGCCTGGGCCTCGCCGCGGGCGCGGATCTGGTCGAAGGCGAACTTGCCCAGGTCGTCGCCGATCGCGAAGACCTTGGTGTCCTTCGCCGTCACGTCCGTGCCGCTGGTGAAGCCGGCGACCGTGAAGTAGGCGTAGCGGCCGTAGGCGTTGGTCGTCGTACGGCAGATCGAGCCGTTGCAGAAGGTCTTGACGCCCTTGCCGGAGAGTGACCTGACGGCGCTCTTGTCGTCCGCCTGGGCCTTGGCCTTCGTCGCCTGTGCCTCGGTGTCGAAGAGGGCCACACCGACCGTGACCGCGATGTTGTCCTTGGTGTACGTGACCCGCATGACGCGGGTGCAGCCGTTCCCGGTGAGGACCTTGGGGAGGGTGCCCGAGGCGACCGAGGCGCAGTTCGTGGTGTCGGCCGTCGGGCCCTTCTTGTACACCGTCGAGACGACCGTCAGCTGGGTGCCCGGGAAGAGGGTCGCGGGACTGAGCGGTGCCGTGTCCTTCGCCTTGCTGGAGATGAACTCCTCGGGGTTCAGCGGCGGGGGCGCGCTGGTCGGCGCGAAGGACGGCGAGGTGGCGTCGGCGCTGGGCACGGAGGCGCTCGCGGGCAGGTTGGTGGGCTTGCCCGACGCGCTCGTGTCGTCGTTCGCCGACATGACGGCCATGGCCACGGCCGTACCGACGGCCACGGTCGCGAGCGCGCCGCCGCCTATCAGCAGCAGTCGCTTGCGCCTGTTGCGCGTCTCCGCCTGGTCGGCGAGCGCGGCCCAGTCCGGGGTCTCGTCGTCGACGTTGCCGCCCCACGGCTGCTGCGAATTGGGTTTCCAGGGATCCCACTGGGACTGGGGTCCCCCCTGTCCGAAGCTCATGGGTCGCATCCTAGACGGGGCGACGGCGGTACCGGTGCGCCTCAATGAGGCCTGTGGCAACTGACGTTGGGAATCTCACGGTAAGTGGTTTCGTGGTTGCTGTCCGCTGCCGGTGCCGACCGGTCTTACCGCGTTTTGACCCGTCCGGGGCGGCGCGGGTACTCTTACGGTTTGTTATGCGTATCGGCTTGGTCGTTCTCACACGAGAAGCCCTTACGTGGGTTCCCTGGAGCAGTTACCAGTGGGCGGCATACGGGCATCGTCCCCGGCCATTGTCGTCCCCAGCTGCACGATCGCTTCAGTGATGCCATGTGTCAGCACCCATCCACTGAAGAAGAAGGCTGCGAAGTGCGTACGTACAGCCCCAAGCCCGGCGATGTGACTCGCCAGTGGCACGTCATTGACGCTCAGGACATCGTCCTGGGCCGTCTGGCTACCACTGCCGCGAACCTCCTCCGTGGCAAGCACAAGCCGACCTATGCCCCGCACATGGACATGGGCGACTTCGTCATCATCATCAACGCCGACAAGGTTCACCTGTCCGGCAACAAGAAGACCCAGAAGCTGGCGTACCGCCACTCCGGTTACCCGGGTGGTCTGCGCTCCGTCCGCTACGACGAGCTGCTGGCGAAGAACCCCGAGAAGGCCGTCGAGAAGGCCATCAAGGGCATGATCCCCAAGAACACCCTGGGCCGTCAGATGATCAGCAAGCTGAAGGTCTACTCGGGCGACCAGCACCCGCACGCTGCCCAGCAGCCGGTGCCGTTCGAGATCACCCAGGTCGCGCAGTAGTTCCGGCCACACCCCCTAAGACAGAAAAGAATCTGAGGAGAACCGTGGCCGAGACCACCGTTGAGCAGCCGGTCGAAGAGACCGAGACCGAGCTCGTCGACATCGAGAGCTACACCACCGAGTCCGACGTCCCCGTCGAGGGTGAGTACACGTCGGAGTCGCTCGCCGGCCGCTTCGGCGACCCGCAGCCGGCCGCCGGCCTGGGCCGTCGCAAGAACGCCATCGCGCGCGTTCGCATCGTGCCCGGCACCGGCAAGTGGAAGGTCAACGGGCGCACGCTCGAGGACTACTTCCCGAACAAGGTCCACCAGCAGGAAGTCAACGAGCCCTTCAAGGTGCTCGAGCTCGACGGCCGCTACGACGTCATCGCCCGCATCTCGGGTGGCGGCGTCTCCGGTCAGGCCGGTGCCCTGCGCCTCGGCGTGGCCCGCGCGCTGAACGAGGCCGACGTGGACAACAACCGCGCCGCCCTCAAGAAGGCCGGTTACCTCCGTCGCGACGACCGTGCGGTCGAGCGCAAGAAGGCCGGTCTCAAGAAGGCCCGCAAGGCCCCGCAGTACAGCAAGCGCTAAATCTCGCCTGCTGTCTGTACTCCGAACGCCCCGGCGGCACGCCACTCGTGCCGTCGGGGCGTTCGTTTATCACAGCCGGGGGCGTATAACGGCACAAGACGCTCAAAGGCTTGTGTGATCGGATCAACAGGCATCGTATGTCTGGAACGCGGGACTTCGGCGTTGCGGGACTTTCAGCGGTGCAGGACTTTCAGCTTTGCAGGACTTCGGCCTTGCAGGACTTTCGCCTTCCTCAGGAGGACAAGTGGGACGACTCTTCGGCACGGACGGCGTGCGCGGTGTCGCCAACGCGGATCTGACGGCCGAGATGGCCCTCGGGCTCTCCGTCGCGGCGGCGCATGTGCTGGCGGAGGCGGGCACCTTCGCGGGCCACCGGGCGACGGCCGTGGTCGGGCGGGACCCGCGCGCGTCCGGGGAGTTCCTGGAGGCCGCCGTGGTCGCGGGCCTGGCCAGCTCGGGAGTGGACGTACTGCTCGTCGGTGTGCTGCCCACCCCCGCGGTGGCGTATCTCACCGGCGTGCTGGGCGCCGACCTCGGTGTGATGCTCTCCGCAAGCCACAACGCCATGCCCGACAACGGGCTGAAGTTCCTCGCGCGCGGCGGGCACAAGCTCGACGACGAGCTGGAGGACCGGATCGAGAAGGTCTACGACGAGCACCGCACCGGCGCCCCCTGGGACCGCCCGACCGGCTCGGGCGTCGGCCGGGTCCGGCACTACAACGAAGGCTTCGACCAGTACGTCGCCCACCTCATCGGCGTGCTCCCGAACCGGCTCGACGGCCTGAAGATCGTCCTCGACGAGGCGCACGGCGCCGCCGCCCGGGTCTCCCCGGAGGCGTTCTCGCGCGCGGGTGCCGAGGTCATCACGATCGGCGCGGACCCCAACGGGCTGAACATCAACGACGGTTGCGGCTCGACCCACCTGGGTCTGCTCAAGGCCGCCGTCGTCGAGCACGGCGCCGACTTCGGCATCGCGCACGACGGTGACGCCGACCGCTGCCTGGCCGTGGATCACACCGGTGAAGAGGTCGACGGGGACCAGATCATGGCCGTGATCGCGCTGGCGATGCGGGAGCGTTCCGCACTGCGCTCCGACACCGTCGTCGCGACCGTCATGTCGAACCTCGGCTTCAAACTGGCCATGGAGCGCGAGGGGTTGACGCTCGTCCAGACCGCGGTCGGCGACCGCTACGTCCTGGAGGAGATGAAGGAGCACGGCTACGCGCTGGGCGGCGAGCAGTCCGGCCACGTCATCATCCTGGACCACGCGACCACCGGCGACGGCACGCTGACCGGCCTGATGCTGGCGGCGCGGGTCGCCGACACCGATCGTACGCTCAAGGACCTCGCGTCCGTGATGACGCGGTTGCCGCAGGTGCTCATCAATGTGCCCGACGTGGACCGCACGCGGGTGGGTACGTCTGCCGATCTGGCCGCCGCGGTTGCGGAGGCGGAGCGTGAACTCGGGTCCACCGGGCGGGTGTTGCTGCGTCCGTCGGGTACCGAGCCGCTGGTGCGGGTGATGGTGGAGGCCGCCGACATCGACCAGGCGCGGTCGGTGGCGGGGCGGTTGGCGGATGCGGTGAAGTCGGCGCTCGGGTAGGTGACTTGGGCGGATGCCGTCGTGAAGTCGGCGTCCGGCTAGGTGAGTTGAGTGGTGCGCTCGCGCTGCATCGCCCAGAACCACTTCTGGGCCAGCAGTGTGAGCGTGCCCGCCAGCACGATCCCGCCGAGGTTGGCGAGCAACTGCCAAGTGGAGCCCCACGTCTGGGAGTAGTCGCGGTAGCTGAAGGCGACGGCGGCGTTCGCGGCGGCCGGGACGGTCGTCACCGAGATCGCGACGCCGATCAGGGCGCCGGACTTGGCGGAGGTCAGGGACAGGGTGCCCGCGATGCCGGCGAGGAAGGCCACGACGAAGGACATCCAGTCGGGCTTCCAGATGAAGGCGGTGTTGGGGCGCGGGGCCTCCACCATGGACTTCTCGAAGAGCCCGAGGGTGTCCAGCAGCCAACTGAAGCCCACCGTGAGGACCATGGCCGCCGCGAACCCGGCGAGCAGCGCCCACAGCGACCGCCAGACCAGTTGGGGTGCCTTCCGTACCAGCGCCGTGGAGATCCCGGCGAGCGGCCCGAACTCCGGTCCCACGGCCATCGCTCCTACGATCAGGATCGCGTTGTCCAGCATCACACCGCAGGCCGCGAGCATGGTGGCGACGGTGAGGAACGCGACGTAGGTGACGGTGAGGGTGGACTCCTCGTGCGTGGCGTCGGCGAGGTGCTCCCACAGCACCGCGTCCGCGCCTTCGCCGGGTGCGTCGTCCTCCGCCTTGTCCGCCCGCTCCGACAGCGACAGGTCGATGTTCTCGACGGCGATGGAACCGGTCCGGTCCACCCCCAACTCCCGTAGCGCGCCGATGAGTTCGTCACCGGCCTCGCGGGCCACGTCGCACATGACGACATCGCCGGCGGGGTTGCGGGCGGCGCCGGGGAGGACGACGAGGTGCGTGGTGCCGACGGTCGTCTCGATCAGCCGGACGACGTCATCGGTCCGGTCGGCGGGGGTGATCAGGCGCAGGTGCAGCATGACGCACTTCTATCAGGCCGCTCTACAGCTTGCGCAGGCTGAGCCGTTGGACCTTGTGGTCGGTGCCCTTGCGGATGACGAGGGTGGCGCGGCCCCGGGTGGGGGCGATGTTCTCCACCAGGTTGGGCTTGTTGATGGTGCGCCAGAGGGTGCGGGCGTAGTCGACGGCCTCGTCCTCGGAGACCTGGGTGTACTTGCGGAAGTACGAGTCGGGGTTCTGGAACGCGGTGGCGCGCAGTTTGCGGAACCGGTTCAGATACCAGCGCTCGATGTCCTCGGCGCTCGCGTCGACGTACACGCTGAAGTCGAAGTAGTCGGCGAGCCCGACGCGGGTACGGCCGTCCTTGCCCGGGAGCGCGGGCTGGAGCACGTTGAGCCCCTCGACGATCAGGATGTCGGGGCGACGGACCGTGAGCCGCTGGTCGGGGACGATGTCGTAGATGAGATGCGAATAGACGGGCGCGGTGACCTCGTCCTTGCCCGCCTTGATGTCGGCGACGAAGCGGGTGAGCGCGCGGCGGTCGTACGACTCGGGGAAGCCCTTGCGCGACATGAGCCCGCGCGCCTCCAGCTCCCGCGTGGGGAGCAGGAACCCGTCGGTGGTGACCAGCTCGACGCGGGGGTGCTCGGGCCAGCGGGAGAGCAGCGCCTGGAGGAGCCGGGCCACGGTCGACTTTCCTACGGCCACGGAGCCGGCGACGCCTATGACGAACGGGGTGCCGGACTGCGAGCCCTGTTCGCCCAGGAAGGTGTTCAGGGCGCCTCTGAGGGCGTCCGTGGCGCCGACGTAGAGGTTGAGGAGTCTGGACAGCGGGAGGTAGATGTCACGCACCTCGTCGAGGTCGATGACATCGCCCAGACCGCGCAGCTTCTCGACCTCCTCGGCGGTGAGCGGCAGCGGCGTCTTGTCGCGCAGCGCGCTCCACTCGGCTCGGGTGAGGTCGACGTAGGGAGTCGCCTCCGGCTTGTGCCGGTGGGCGCTCCGGGGCATCGGGGAGACCGGAGAGATCACAGTTCATTGTTAACGGAGTTTGAACGGGGTGGTGGGTGGGGTGCGTCACGTGGGGTGGGGTGGGGACTCATCGAGCAGGTCGCTTCGGGCGTGATCAGGTGAAGTCCGCGTAGGCGAGGTGGGTCTCGCAGACCCGGCACCGGAAGAGGTACGCGATCGGCCCGCCGTCCTTGTCGAGCGAGCCGAGGGAGTCCTCGACTTGGTCGGGCGGCCACGTCCACGCGGCGCACTGCCGGCGGAGGTGGTCGACGGCGTCCGGATGCGCCTTGAGCTCCCTGGCCCCGGCAGGGCCGAGGAAGGTGGCGCCGTAGCCGCAGCGCGTCAGCCGGTGCGGGGACTGCCAGGCGGTGAACCCTGGTGTGCGTTCGAGGATTTCCGTGACGACGTCCCGGGACACGTCGCCCTCGACGGTGTCGGCGAAGCAGGCGTCGTAGCGTTCGGCGGCGGTTCCGAAGGCGGTGCAGTACGAGCAGATACCGGCGTCCGGGGCGTCGGCGGCGTAGACGGGACCGGTGTACACCCAGCCGCGTTCCTGCCCGCAGCACACGCAGGGCCCGTCGGGGGCGGTCACGGAACTGGTGGCCGCCGGGTTCGGGTGGTGCGGGAACTGCGGCAGGATCGGCCGTCGGCGTGGTTCCGGCTGCGGGGAGATGGCCAGCGAGAGCGCCTGCCCGGTCAGGGCCGGGGCGGGGCGGGACCACGATGGCTTCCGCCCGGAAGCCTTCCGGAAGGTGCTTCCGGTGGGCCTCGGCCGACAGGATCGCCGGACCGTCGCCCGGGATGACCACCGCGCCGGTCCGGCGGGCGAGTTCGGCGATGTGGTCGAGGACGCGTCCGGGGGAGAAGCGGTCGAAGGTGAGCCAGCGGACGTCACCGTGGACGTCCGCCACTCCGCCGTCCTCGGCTTCGAGCTCCCAGGACTCCGACAGGCCGACGGGCGTCATGCCGCCCACGGTGATGGGACCGAGTACGTCGCGTATCGCGGTCTCGTCCATCAGGGCGGGGTCTCCGCAGACGAACCGGCACAGGTGCAGGCTGTACCTTACCCCGCTCCTTTCTGGACGGTGGATTCGACGGTCGGGTTTACCGCTGCGTGAGCCAAGGGGAAAGGATGGCGGAGAACTCTTCGTCGGAAATCGACGTGCCTCCCCAGCCGAACCCCTGCCAGGCCTGGGCGCGCTGCAGGACGGGTAGCGGAATTTCGAAGGCCAGGCGGAAGGAAGCAATGAACGAGATGACGCCGAATGCTGCGCCCAGCTTCTCCCGGGAAAGCAATGCAAGCTCTACGGCATTCTTACCGGAACTGTGGGCCGCTTGCAGCTCGCCCGCCGTTTCCTCCAGGTTGGTCATTTCGCACTCTGCCTTTCATGGTGAATCGGGAGCGACTGTGCGGGGCAGGGTGGGCCTCACGGCCAGGTGAGGCCCACCCTAACTCATGCAGGGTGCTTCTCTGTCGGGTCTATCGGAAGATCACGCCCACGTTCGTATAGTTTCCGTGCATTCCTCTGAGCTCGATGAATTCGACTTTGGAAAAGCCCGCTCGATTGGACATTTTTCCCGTAAACGTCGAGTTCAGTGCCGCATCTTCCAGTGATGCGCCACCTCGCACGGCCGCGTTGAAGGAATTCAGATTGTCGCTGAGTTCACCGCCGTCCTGCCAGTAGGCCTGGACTCCCTTCACCTTGTCGCCGAAGTGATCAAGTGCGGCGTTGAACATTTCGCCACCCTTGGGGGTTTCCTTGTTCGCCTTGATGACGAAAGAGACGAGCCCGTCCTTGTCGATGTCGGCGATGATTCCGAGCCCGTTCGGATAGACATCGACGTAGCTGGGGCAGTTGACGTTGTGAACGAGGACGGGAGTTCTGCCCGCGAGGACGTAGAAGGTGTGGAGATCGGCGACGCTCAGGTCCCACACGCGCTGCGGCGCGTTCACCGGGCGGACGCCGATCAGGTCGTCCGTGGCACCGGCCGGCGTACGGAGCGGGTCCCCCGCGTGCAGGTCGGAGGCCTTGGTCCAGCCACGGCCCGGAACGTACATCCGGTGTCCGGGCGTGGTCCGGATCTGTCCGCCGTCGGCAAGGGTGAGCTGAAGAAGCTGGTTCGCCGGATGGGAGAACGTCGCGGTGACCGGTGCCGAGCGCGTGGTGCCGGCGTTCGGGTCGGTGGCGAGCACTTCGTCGCCGACACCGATCGCGTCGATCGCCTTGGACGTGCCACCGGCCAGCAGCACGCGTGTTCCGGCGGGGAAGCTGTCCTTCATGCACAGTGCCCGCAACTGCTGGAATCCGGCCTTGGCGATGCCTGCGGCGGCATCCTCGGACAGGCCCAGCGCACGCAGCGCGTTCCATGCGTCGGTGAATCCGATGCCGGTCCGAGCAGCCGCGTCCACCGCCTTGACCGCGTCCGCGATGGGCCTGAGGATCTTGCCCGCGAACAGGCTCGCGACGTCCACGGCCGCCCACGCGCAGCCGCCCAGGCTTCCGTTCGCGCCGCCCGGGGCGATCTTCTGGGCGCACTTGATCCAGCTGCCGAAGAGGATGTCGACCGGGTCGACGCCCCTTTGGTACTCGGCGATCGTGATGGTGTGCGTGACTTCTCTGGTGAGTTCCTTGGTCCGGTGCTCGCCCAGGTACTTGGTCGCGCCGGAGGGGCAGCGGTACCGCTCCAGATCCAGGTCCTGCGCGGTGCACAGGTACAGGTCGAGGACCGCTTTGAAGTAGATCTTCGTCGTGACCGTGCAGTCGCCGTTGTAGAAGAGCTTGTCGATCCAGCCGTCGCAGCCCGCCGTCTTCTTCGAGACCTCCGGATCGCGGGTCTTCTCGATGTGGTCGACGACGTAGAACATGTTGCCGATGGAGCCGCCGACCTCGTCGAAGACGGTTCCTGTTTCGAGTTGGCCGGCCTTGTCCTGGCGTTCGGCTCTGTCGGCCGCTTCCTGCGCCTCCGTCGCGTACTTGTCCGCGTCCTTCGCCGCCTGTTCCGCCTCCGTCGCCGCGGTCTCGGCGCGGTCGGCCGCCGCTCGGGCGGCGGTGGCCGCCTGTTCGGCCTCGGTGGCTGCCGCGCGGGCGGCGCTGGCGTCGAGGGCTGCCTGGTCGGCGGCGGAGCGGGCGGAGGTGGCGTAGCCCTCGGCGCGGCCGGCTGCCGCGTCGGCCGCTGCCGCGTCCTCGGTGGCCTGGCGGTCGTACTCGACCGTGCGGGTCAGTGACTGGGCGGCCTTGGCGGCGGCGTCCGCCGCGTCGGCCGCGTAGCCGAGGGCCTCCTGGGCGTAGCCGCGGGCGGTCTTGGCGTAGCCGGCGGCGTTGGCCGCGTGCTGGAGGGCGGCCTTGGCGTCGCCCGTCGCCTGGTCGGCGATGGCCTGGGCGGCGGCGGCCTCCTCGGACGCGTTGCGGGCGTGGGCGGCGGCCACGGCCTGCTGCTGCTCGGCGATCGTCTTGGACGACTGCCCGCTCAGGACGACCAGGCCCGCGGCCGAGTCGGTGGTGAGGTAGGGCGAGCCGAGCTGGATCGCGTCGTTGGCCGGGGCCGCGACCTGTTCGGCGGACGTCGTCGCGTCCACCGCCGCCTGGGCGGTGACATGGGCGAAGCCCGCTGCCTTCGCCGCGGCGACCCGGGCGTTGGCGGCCTCCTTGAGCGCCGCGTTCGCGTTGGTTCGTGCGGTCTTGGCCAACTTCTCGGCCTGGTCGGCCAGTTGGACCGCGGTCTTCGCCTCCTCGGCGGCGTGCGCGGCGGCCTTGATGGCGTCGGCGACCGCGGCCGTGGCGGTGCGTACGGCGGCGTCGGCCTTCAGCTTGGCGGCCTGGGCGGCGTCCGAGTCGGCGCGGGCCCGCTTGGCGGCGGCCTCGGCCCGGGTGGCGGCGGCGTCCGCGTCGGCGGCGGCCCGGGTGGCGGCGTTCGCCGCGGTACGGGCGTTCGTGGCGGCCGTCTCGGCCTTGCCGGCCTGGGTGTCGGCCTCGTTCGCGGCACTTCGGGCCGCGTCCGCCGCGTCACCGGCGTCCAGGGAGTCGGCGTAGGCACCCTTGGCGTCGGCCTTGGCGCGGGCCGCGTCGGCCTTCTGCTCGGCCTCCCACGCGTCGTCCCGCTTGTCCTTGGCCTTGTCGCGGGCGCCGACTGCGTCGTCCCGCCTGCTCTGGGCGGTCTGCTCGGCGGTCTCGGCCTTGTCCTTGGCGTCCTTGGCCTTGGTCGCCTCGGCCTGGGCCGTCTGCTTGTGCTGGTTGGCCTCCGCCTGCTTGGCCTCGGCGGTCTCCTTCTCCGCCTTCGCGGTGGCTTCCTCGGACTCGGCCGCGAGCCGCTTGGCGTGCGCGTCGGCGGCGGCGGCCTTCGCGTCGCCCTCGGCGCCCAGGGCCACGGTGAGCTTGGCCTCCGCGGTCTCCTTGTCCTTCTTGGCGTTGTCGCGGTGGATCTTCGCCGCGTCGGCGGCGGCCTTGGCCTGCAACTCGGCCTTCTCGGCGGCCTTCTTGCGGAACTCGGCCTTCACCTGCGCGGCCTGTGCCAGCGCCCGCTGGGTGATGGTCGCGCTGTCCGCGACGGCGGCGCGGGTGGCCGCCTCGGCGGTCGTGCCGGCCTTCACCATCGCGTCCAGCGCGGCGACCGCGCCCTTGGTGACCTGCGCCTTCTGCTGACCGACCAGCAGTCCGCGGCCCCGGGGCGCGCCGTTCGTGTCCGCGACGGTGTACGCGGCCTGCTCGGCGGTGTCCGAGGCGGTGGCCGCCTTCTGCGCGGCGGTGAGCTGGGCCTTGATGTCGGCGAGCTTGTTGGCCGCCGCCGCGCGGGCCTTGGCGAGGCTGGTCGTGGCCTTGAGGAACTGGGCCGTCGGCGGCACGGTCCCGGTGTGGCCGGACGGCGTCACGTCGTACTGCTGGGGACCCTTGCTGCTGCAGTCCCACAGCCGGCTGTCCTGGCCCACGGTGTACGCGGCCAGGTCGACGCACTTGCCGGTGCCGCTGTTCTGCAGGGCCGAGGTGGCCCGGAGGTTGAACTCCCAGGTCTGCGCGGGCGAGCCGTTGCAGGTGAACTGGCGGATCTTCGTGCCGTTGGCCGGGTTGTTGCCCGCGACGTCCAGGCACCTCAGGGAGTTGAGGTTGCGCAGGTGCACGCCCTTGTCGTCGCCGTAGATCTCCCACTTCTGCGCGGCCGCGGTGGAGCACGTGTTCAGTTGGACCGCGGCGCCGTCGGTCTTGGCGGCGTCCTGGACCTCCAGACACTTGCCGGCGGCCGCGTGCACCTTGATGGCGGTCGGCGCGTCGCCGACCCAGCCGACCCCGCCGTCGGACCAGTAGTCCTGCCAGCGGGTGATGCGGTCGGCGGCCCAGGACTGGCCCAGCAGATCGCCGAGCGACTTGGACGCGGCGGCGAGGGCCTCCACGACCGTCTTGTTCGCGTCCAGGATCTGGTTGCGCTGGGTCGCCTGCGAGGCGATCTCCTGCTGCCACTCGGCGGCGGCGGTGGCACCGGCGGCGCTCAACACCCCGTTCGGGTCGAGCGGATCACGCCACGCACAGGTGGCGAACCTGGTCTTCAGATTCTCTACGGCGATCCGGTACTCGGCGCTGTCCGGTTCGGGCGCGGTGCGCGGGAAGCCGCCGGACTCCAGGAAGATCCGGGCGTCGTCGGCGTCCGTGTGCTGCCCCGGGCCGCCGTGCATCCAGCGGAACGCGTCCCGCTCGGCGAGGGCGCGTTTCCACTCACCGCCCGGCAGGCCGGGGTCGGGGTCGGCGGTGTAGCGCGGGTTCCCCAGGGTGTCGACGGCGGCGAGGGTCGTCGCGTCGACGGCGGGCGTGGAGTCCTCGTAGAAGTCGTCCTCGCGCTGCCAGAAGCGGTCGGAGATCCACTGGGTCAGGCCGGTCTGGCCGTAGAAGCTCTGCTGGCCGTCATTGCTGGTGCCGGGCGGCCAGTGGAAGCCGGTCTCGGTGAAGCCGGCCGGGGTGTTCAGTCCGGTGACGGGTGTTTTCCAGGCGTCGCGCAGGGCGTTGATCGCGTCGAGTTCCGCTGCGGACTGGTCGCGGTCCTTCTGATACGCCGTCGACAGCGGCGTCTGCTCCCAGTGGGCGCGGTCGGCCAGGGTGTGCAGGGTGTCCTGCGGCTGGTTGAGGGCGTTCTGCGCGGTCGAGGCCATGTTGGTGCCGCCGAGCCGCAGGACGTCGGTCATCAGGCACTGGTCCTGCCGCAGTTGCTCGGCGGCGGTGTCGTCGTTCCAGGGATAGCTGTCACTCGCGGGGGTGGCGTCCTGCCGGTCGGCGGGCGGGACCTGGCCCGAGCCGACGGCTATGCCGGCGAGGAGTGCGGTGGCGAGGACGGGTGGGAGGAGCCGGGTGAGGGCAGTGGGGAATCGTTTCGACTCCAGTGCTCTCGGTGTTCTCGGTTTTCTCGGTGCTTTTGGTGTTCTCGGCGGTCGGCCGCGTCTGAGGCGCATGCGTGTATCCCCTGTCGGGGGGAAGGCGGCGCACGGCCACTCCGGTGAGCGCGCGCGTGCGGCAGTGCGGCATGGCGGCGTGTCCCCCCGTGGCGCGGCGACACGTGTTCCCCCGGTCGCTGATCGCTGGCTTGAACTGAACGCCTATGGCCTGGT
>Ga0307515_10013543_pt1 | contig 15227 bp, 8 predicted proteins | sample 17_EM_MG_FD_194513 | JGI IMG/M metagenome (GOLD analysis project Ga0307515, IMG submission 194513) | Populus trichocarpa ectomycorrhiza microbial communities from riparian zone in the Pacific Northwest, United States - 17_EM | ecosystem: Host-associated > Plants > Roots > Unclassified | place... | reverse complement strand
AAAAAAATTGTTTTCCACCTATATGTCATAACCGAATTTGGACCTAAATAATTTTTTTAAAAAAATACATTTTTTTATTTTAAAATCTAAAAAAATTAAAAATCCAAAAATATTTTCAGGACACGAGGAGATAAATCTCTGAGCTGCAAAAGACCAAAATAATAAAAGAACAACCAAATTAGGGTATATTGACAAGATGGGCTGACGAAAGACTTGATTTGAAACAAGTGTAAGGTTGAAATCCGACTTGATCAAAATTGGAAGAATTAATTAAATTCAAGAACTTATCTAAACTTTAATGGGTTTTAAAGAGTTAGTCAAGGACTCAATTGAAGGAAAATCAAGTTTGGAGGCCTAATTTATATCAATATGCAAAAATTAGAAGATTAGGGATATAATTGAAACTTTAAAAGGCCAAATTGGTGCAATCAATGGTTCAATTCCAAGAAAATCAAAGTTTAAGGCTTAATTGAGGATTAAATTGAACAAATTAAAAACCAAGAGCTACTTTGAAAAGGGCACCAAACTTGAAAGATTTCAATTAATTTTCGGCAAGAGCCTAATTATATAAAATTAATCAGTTTTGTCTCAATTAAGGATGTTTGAGCTTAAATGGAAACATTAAGGACCAAATTGAAGTTTACAAAATTCCAATTAGAAAACCTTAATTTCTAGGGTTTAAGCTGAATGACATGTCACTCATTGTTAATGAAGGGAAAGAGTAACACGATGTTTGGTCCCTGCATGTTATCTTCTTTAGCCAAAATGGCTAATTGAGTTGTCATATTTAGGCGAATGAACGTGACATCTCAGACCACTTCTGGGGCTCTAATCACCACCTTTTGAAAGAGAAGATTCCTTTTTACAAGGTTGTGCCATCCATTTTCAATGTTTATGCCCCACTTGCCATATAGAAGCCCTCAACTTTTTGTCCTAAGACAGCCTTGTCTGGTTTAGTAAAATTTGGCAGTGTTACTCCTAACTCTGGATCGATGGTGCCAAAGTTACAGGCCACCAAATCAAGGATGGTTTGATCCTAATTTAAGAATGACATCCCCTCTATAAGATCTATTGTTGGGTTGGCTTCATTAACCTCCCATTTTCCATGGTTAATTTATGAAAGGTGCATCCCTAGTCAGCCATTTTCAGCTAAATTCCAGTTATGAAGTTCCTAATTTTTTTTCTAAAAGTTCCAAGAGTTTGTTAGACATCTAGGGAGAGGGAATATATAAGAACAAGAGAGAAGAATCGTCTCCTAGTAGATTAGAGGTAAAAATAGGAAATAATCCTTTATGATCTAGTTTTGGAAAAACACCTTCAAACTCACAAATGATTTCACAACTACCTACCCTTTTGAGGCTATAAAAGAAAAATAAATCTTAAAGAAAAAAGAGAGAGAAAAAGACATTGCCCTTCAACCACCTATCTTCACCATTGTTACTAGCCCTCTACCCACTCTTAGATACACACCCACACTGCCTTTCACTAGTAAGTTGAACTTCCATCTTTGTACCCCTCTCTAAGCACCTGCATCAATCCTTTATTCAATTCCTTTGTCACCACAACAACAATAACAATAGTCATGTCAGCAACATTTCAACGGTGCCATCATCTTCCTTCCCCTCTACTAATTGATAGTTGCCATCATAACTCAAGAAAAGATACCAAGAAAGCAACATCATTAAATAAGGTAAACATTTAACTTTGAGGGGGTATAACTCAATGAACACACCCCTTCCTTTCCATTATGTTGTTGTTGTTGTTGTTATTTTATGCATTGAGTGTTTAAGAATTCCCTTAAAGCCATTATTTAGTTTAAATGCAAATGTGGAAAGTCTTCTCGGGTTTGTACCCAAAGAAAGTCCTAAGTATCAGATCGATAATGTGTCCCATTTAAGTATATTGCATTTGCTATACTAGCTGTATAATTATTATTAAGGTTAATAGCCACTAAAGAGCTTTTATAGAAATTAACCTTCAAGTATGATGCCAATTCAAACCATCTCAAAGACCTTTTCACATGAATTAATGAGTTGTACTCATTTTGCATAAACACCAAAGTGTCATCTATATATTGGAGGTGGCTGAGAAATTTCCCATTTCCAAAATCAATACCCTTAAAGTATTCTATAAACGAAGCCCTTTGAAATAGAACTGATAGCCTTTCAACTGCTATGTCAAACAACAATGAAAAGAAAGGATCATCTTGTCGTAGACCACATTAAACTCTAACTTCTTGGCTTGGAAAAACATTAATGAGAATGGCCAGTTGAGATCCTAAAATACATTTGTGAATTAAAGATAGCCATTTGATTCCAATCCCCATATACTGCATTACTTCTTCTAAGTACTCTCAGTTAACAGATTCAACAGCTTTGTTGAAATCCACTTTTAGAAGAAACCTATTTTGATCACCTCTCTTGATTCCATTGATTACTTCATTAGTTATCATAAAGCCATCTAAAATTTGTCTTTCTAATATGAAAGTTGTTTGATGTGGATTGATAAGAGTTGTACTCTGAGAGCAATTTACCAATAATTTTGTACAAGCCATGAATGAAAATAATCGGTCTATACTTATAGAATGTTGTTGGTTATGCTTTTTTAGGTGTTAAGGTCATATAAGAAATGTTAATACTTTTAGGCAATTTTCCAAGTTTGAAAAATCTAGACTCCATTCAAATATCTCATTCCTAATCAATGGCCAAGCTTTTTTTTGTAAAAACAAAATGTGAACTCGTTAGGGCCAAGGTGCCTTTGAACTATCACAATTGCACACTATTTTTCTAACTTCTTCCATAGTAACCTCTTGTTCCAACTCATTAGCCTGAGCAAAAGTAAGTTTGTTGAACCCATCCTTAGCTTTGTAGAGTCTAATTGTTTGAACATATTTGAAAAATATATAATAGTAGCACCTTTAATGGCACGTGGAGTAGTGTGTGACCTCGTTGTAATGAATCTTTGTAATGTAGTTTCTTCCTCTTAATGATATTTGTTGTCAAATGGAAGAACTTTGTGTTTCTATCTCCCAGTCTTAACCAATTCTGTCTAGACTTTTGTCTCCAAATTGCTTCAACATATTTACTTACTTCCCAATGCTCTGAGCTTAGTCCCTGTAATTATGTGATCTCTTGCTAAGTTAGATAATGATTACCCCCTTCCTTTTCCATTTGTTAAAGATGATTCTGAATATGCAGCAATTTCACATCCTGATTGCCAAATTCATTTTTGTTCCATTTTCTTATCTTTTGTTTCTCTATAATGTTCTTAGTTCAAAGCTTCAAAACTCCCTCAACAAAGACATGACTTCGCAATCAAGCCATGATTTTTTACCTCCACCTCGAAAGAAAATACATACAATAATATCGTGTTGGGTTTCCTAAAACATATAACATAGTGAAAATGGTAAATTTAAAGTTTTTCAGGAGTCCTAAGGATCCCATTAGACAAATCTAGAGTTGTTTTAGGGTTTTATGTGAAGATTACTGATTAGTACTTAAAAGTGCACTTTTTATCAAGGTTTTATATCATCATATTGCACTTAAAGTATCATTAAATTCCCCAACTTAAGCATATTTTATAATAACAAGTCTGATAACATAAGATATCTTTAATTTATGATAAATGCTCATTTTGAATGCAAGCATATCTCATAATTTAAAGGATTGATTGATGTGTTTAACTATTGAAAGTGAAAAGACAAAGAAAGGGCTAAGCTTAAAGAAGAGATGCTGGTTCAATTTAAATGGAACATCATTCGATTATTGGATCATAACTGGAGCTGTAGAACATGGATTTAGGTCTAGTTTATATGGATGGAAAGCTAAGACATAGGCTTAAAACTTTCATGAAGTGTCCAAGATTCAAAAGGGCCGTCTTCAAGTTCAAATTGTAGCAACAAAAGAGAAGTCAGAATTTGTCCTGCAGCCCAGACACTGTTAAGTGTTCAGCCCATATCTCGAGTTCTAGAAGTCCAAATGAGCTCATTCTTATTTTGTTGGAAAGCTAAGACAAATTCACAAAACTTTCATGAAGACTATCAGTTCAAATTCTGACGTTAGCAATGATGTTTTGTTCAGATAAAAAGATAATGGTTGTCACCAAGTCAAGAGGTGGCCACCCCCTCAATAATTAGTCATCAAATCAATAGTTCTAAATTTTAGCCTATAAAAGGAGGCATTTGCCATACATTTAAACATCTTGGTGTTCAGATGAAGATCATATTTTTGCTTTCTTTCTTTGTATTTTTGTAGTGTTTAAGTTTTGCTTTCATTAATCTCTTGTTCATGCTTTTCATTATAACTATGTTCTTATCTAGTTTATTTATGTTTTTCTTCTTCATTATGTTTATCTAAGTTTATTATGTCAAGGTGAAAAGGGTACACTAATGGTGTTAGAATAGGTATAATATAAACTTAACATGGACTTCAATGTTTATATCCAAGAAAGTTTGTTATTAACATGTCTTATCTTTTTATCTTACTAATTCTTAATATCTTGCTTGTTAAATGATTAATCTAGATTTATGTTGTACAACCCTTGGTACAACAAATACTTGGCACTTTCATAGCCTACTGTATGGTATAACCGATACCTATGCTATGAAAGGAACTTGATTTGTTGTTAACATAAGTTAACATCATGAATTCTTGACAATATTTAAAAGTATGGTATTACTAAAATAAGATAATTAAGATGAATATGTTAAAAATTTATAATGAACTATTAAGGATAAATCATCCGATTGGAACCTCCTTTGTGTGTGGTTTCCAGTTGATTAATAAAAAGAGTTTATACTATACTTATTTCTAATACTATTAGTGGATCCTCTAAGCTTGACAATTGCTTTTATCTTTGATTAATACTCACATCAATATCACATCTCAAAAGTTCTCTTCAACTCCTTTTCATTTGTTGTTTATAATTTTATATAGTTCACCTCCCTGTGGTTCGACCCCGGTCTTGCCGGGTTATTTATTACTTCGACACTCCTGCACTTGGGATAAGACATCAATCTTTTGATTGTGTCAATTATCTAAACATCAAATGTTGTTTTTTGCTTTGAATATTTGCTTTAAACGCTGAGTTGTCACAAACCAAAAGTCGTCCAATTATTTGACCTTTAATTGTAATCCATACGAACCACTAGTGAGAAATCTCCTAAACCATTTTAGAAGAGAAAGATTGATATACTTTAGAGTGCTACCTCTTTTCTTTTGTGTTTTAGGTATTTCAGTATTGTACTCTACTCACTTTTTTCACCATGCATATGAAATAAGAGGCATGACTTTCTATTTATAAAAAACCTAAAAAGCCCTTTAAATGATAAAATATTAATTTGCCCCTTAAATAATATCATATATATTATTTTAGGCTTTATAAATTTATTAATCAAGTCCCTATTTGATTTTTCTAGGTCTAGAATTGTAATTCCCTATATAAATTACACTTTAGTCTTCAATTTCTAAAACTTATTTATAATCAAGTCACATTTGATTAATCATTTCATTTTAATTTCTAACCAATAGTTCTTATGTGTTTACCTATTAGGATCCCTAATAAGTTGACCTAAATATAAATCATAATTCTAAATAAAATAGGATTAAATAAATTAAACAAATTAATTTATTATTAATTTTACAATTGATTGATTTATATTTAAAGATCAAATATGATGCCTAACAACCTGTCATGATCTCCTAAATATTAGAAAAGTCATAAGTGGTTTGACTTAATCTTTTAGTGACTATTTTCTCAGTGTAATTGTTATCCTTTTATCAACAATTTTTTAATTTAGAAATTATAGCATGAAGTGTGTCTACTCTGTTAAATCATGTTTGTTTTCAAAACTATAGTAATTGATTCTTTGAATAAGATTTAAAACTCTTTTCAAATCTCATTCCACCTTACATAAGGATTTACAATAAATACTATTTAAAAATAAATGATATATTTTTTCTATTTCATCAAAGGTGATGAATCCTCTCTTGATTACTTAAATACTTTCATATAGTTCATGTTATACTCAATATCTATCTATTTGTTACCCTTGATTAGGACAATATATATTAGGATGATAAAAAAAAAATACAACATATAGTAGGATGATAAAAAAAATAACACTCCCTATATAAGATAACTTAGTGATCTCAAGTTTAATGATCACTTACATAACCGTCATGTGAGCCTTTTCATAGACACAAGTGATCTCTTCATATGAAATTTTCACGCGGGTTAGTTCAGTGTATATGTCATCTGACAAGCATTTATATATTAGTTCTAGGTATCTCTTATATCTCAGTTTATAAGAACAACTACTTTATTTCATAAAGGATATAATATAATATGTATTAGTCTCAATAACTCTAATTAATGTCCAATCTTAATAGAACATTGACCAGTAATTTTTAGGAGTAATGTTTTGATGCAATAAGAATTTCATAATCATAACAACTTTATTCATTAATCAAATATTAAATTAGTTAATTAATATTTGATGAATATTAAAGATAAATAAATCTTTATATATATGTGTGTGTGTGTGTGTGAATAAAGTTAATACCACATGTATAGGGCATATACTTTAACAAATCATCCGATGAATAGGTATGCACAAGTTCCTCTCTTTTATGTTTCTTTTGCATGTATTTGCTTTGAAATGTTTCATTCAATGTCTTATTACAAGACAAAAATAAGGTGGGCTTTCGAAAGCCTTAGATCAACTTTTACTGTTTTTTTTTGGTGTTTTAAATTTGTTTCGATCTACATCGGCATGGTTCTAGACATGTTTTCAACCACCATACTACCATGTTTGGACAGGACAAATTTTATAACTAACACATGCTTCTTTTCTAACTGTCTATTTAACTAACCTCTATTTGATATTAAACATTGCTCCTATTTGCATTACTTTATGTAGAAATTTAGAGAAGTATAATCTCTCAATCATATCTTTACTAATGGCAAAGTTACAAGGATATATAAACTAGAATCAATTCCTAATATGACAGCTACTAGATTTGATTCTGTCCTTGGTTATGAAGGAAATAAATAATAATTACATGATCATCTAAACTAGGTAATAGACATAACATATATAAGGTAATATAATAACTACAGGATCTTGAATATTGTCTCTTGATACTACATTATCTACTCTATTAATCTTCAGTATCTGTAGTATCTGCACCATTAATTTTCAGTATCTGCAATATCTATAAGGATCTATAACTTATACTATAATCTTCAAGACTCCCTCTCAAGCTGGATTTAGTGGATTAACTAATCCAAGCTTGCTGAGCAAATGATGAAACTGACCAGATGGTAAGATTTTGGTAAACACGTCAGCAAGTTGGTCATGGGTGCGCACATAGGATGTCTGAATAAGTTTAGCTTAAACATGTTGGCAAATGTAATTGCAATTTACTTCGAGATGTTTTGTGCGTTTATGAAACACTGGATTAACAATAATCTGCACGGCAGCTTGATTGTCATAAAATAAGATCATAAGTGTATGAAAGAAAAAACCAAGATCTGCAAGTAGATTCTTGAGCCAAATTAATTCACATGAAGCAGATTTCATTGCGTGATATTCAGCTTCAGCACTCGAACGCGCGACCACCTGTTGTTTTTTGCTATTCTAAGACACTAAATTACCTCCAATAAACATGCAATATCTAGTGGTAGAACGTCTATCTAATGCATTTCTTGCCCAATCAGAATCTGTGTATCTTGTAATATCTGTATGTCCATTGCGTGTCATAATAATGCCACGATCAATAGTCCCTTTCAAGTATCGTAGAATACACTTCATCATGTCAAGATGTTGAGCTGTAGGAGCATGCATGTATTGACTCAATAAACTAACATCAAATGTAATGTCCGGTCTAGTGATTGTCAAGTAAATTAATTTTCCAACAATCCTTTGATAAGTAGTGAATGTCAGGAGAGGTTTGCTTGATGAATCCAGCTGCATCTTGCTGTCCAGAGGTATAATAACTGGCTTGGTATGCAACATTTCAGCATCTTGTAGCATGTCTAGAATATACTTCTGTTGGTTAAGAAAACCACCCTTGCTTGAAGTAGCCATTTCTATCCCAAAGAAATACTCCACCTTCTCAAGATCTTTAATGGAGAATTGCTGCCACAGATTAGTCTTCAATTTTACAACAGAGGTTTCATTACTTCTTGTAATAATTAAGTCATTTACATATACAAGCACAATTAGCTTGTCTGCAAAATTTTATTGAATAAACAATGAGGAGTTAACATTACTTCTTGTGAAACCAAGTGTCTTTAAAGCAACATTTAATTTGGCATGCCATGCTCGTGGACTCTGTTTCAATCCATATATGGATTTATGAAGTTTGCAGACCAGATTAGGAGAGTGACTCTGTGGATGTCCTGGGGGTAGCTTCATGAACACTTTCTCTTCAAGTTCTCCATGCAAGAATGCATTGCATACATCCATTTGATACAATGACCAGCCCCGATTAACTGCCACAGATAACAAGACACGAACAATAGTCATTTTTGCAACTGGAGCAAAGGTTTCCTTGTAGTCGATTCCAAATTTCTACGAGAACCCTTGAGCTACAAGCCGATCTTTATACCTTTCAATTGTTCCATCTGAGTTGAAATTTTTCTTGAAAATCCAGTGGCAACCAACTGCATGTTTACTTGCAGGAAGCGGCATGATGCTCCTAGTATGATTATCAGCAAGTGCACGCAGTTCTTCTGTCATAGCCTGCTGCCACACAGTTCTTCAGAGATAGAGGTGAGGAATGCTCTGTGATCTAGGACAATTTATCATATGACAGAACTTTAAAGACTAGATGCTTGACAGTATATGTTACATACTCTTGTAATCTAGGAGAAGGCTGACGGGTTCTGTGAGACATTCTTCTTGGAACTTCATCACCTTGAATAGTAGGGGCTTTTATAATTAGCTGAAGAACATCAAGTGCTGGACATGCACCCAAAAAATCCTCAACAGTGGTGGAAGGAGATTGATTAAAACCTGGCTAAACTCCAACTTCAGGAACCTGTTGTGGCAGAGAACATACATCCTGATCATAATAACTGGAACCAGGCAGCGGAAACAAGTTTAAATCATCCTCTTCTTGACCTATGGCAGGGTAATAAGGATCATCTTCAGTAAATGTAACATCTCTTGATACATACATTTTCTTTTGTGAGGGATCATAACATCTGTATCCATTTTGTGTTTGAAATACCCTAAGAAAATGCATTTAACAGCTCTAGAGTCAAGCTTGACCCGTTTTGATGAGGGTAAGTGCACAAAACATGAGCATCCAAATACCTTTAGATGTGCCAATTTGGGACTTGTAACCTGCAAAACCTCAAGAGGAGATTTAAAATCCAGCACACGGTTGGGTAAACAATTTATGAGATAAACAACCGTAAGAACACTGTATGACCAAAACCCTTTTAGAACGTGCATTTGTAACATTATAGCACGAGTTTTTTCAAGCAGATCACGATTTTTCCTTTTAGAGACTCCATTTTATTGTGGTGTACCAACACAATTAGTCTGATGCAATATGCCATTATAACATAAATAATGTGTCATGTCTTTGGACATGTATTCTGAGCCATTATCTGATCGAAATGTTTTAAGATGACCATAAATTTAGAGAAGTATAATATCTCAATCATACCTTTATTAATGATAGAGTTACAAGTATATATAGATTAGAATCAGTTCCTAACATAACAACTACTAGATTTGATTCTATTTTTGGTTATGAAGAAAATAAATAATAATTACATGATCATCTAAACTAGGTAATATAATATATATAAGGTAATATAATAACTACATAATCTTGAATATTATCTTTTAATACTGTAGTATCTGCACCATTAACAGTTTGTTGATTGGTTTTTGCTCTAGCTACTTGAGATACTAACACACTTCTTTCTACCAATATAAACACTCATAACTCACGTGTTTAGCCTTTGTAGATATTTTTGCTTTAGCCATTTTTTTCTTGCACGACTCCACTTCATTTGGCTTGAATTTTTTAATTTTAACTTTCTCGGCCTGCCTATATAATTGCCTGTATTATGCTTGCTTGCAATAACAAGTGGTTTTTATTTGTAACGTCTTTTCATAGTACTGTGATAATTCATTGTTCACACATATCTTTTTCCAAGTTGCATGTGCCCAACCAATCCAACTTCAATGTATTTTGCATCAATAACACTTTCATTTGCCCAGTTGCGATTTATCTTTGCGTTCTTATTTTCTTTGTGTTTTTACACCTTTTTTTTTTCATTAATCGACAGCACGCTTTGACCTGTGTTTGCTATTTATTCAACTGCTAGTGTTATTCGATTTCATTGAAGCGATTCATTCCCATATTTGTTTGCATTATTCATCCGATGTCATAACCTACATGCGCTTTTTTGGTCAATATTCTTGCTTGCTGCCAGAATCTTTTCCTTAATATATCCAAGTCTTTCCACGCTGGTTTAACATGCCTGTTCATTTGTTGACAAGAACATCAAATTGCTAAAAAGTTTTGCCTGTAATTCCTGATCACTCTTGCGAAAGGCTTCTCTTATGGGTATTTTTAAACCAGCCATGGCTTTTGTTCCTGTGTTTCTTCAACTCTCTTATGAATTTCTTATTATCCCTTCCATGGGTTTTTTGGCACCTTAAGTGACATGTTATTTTAAATGGCAACCATCAATTTATATACTTCAAGCTCTCTCATTTATGTCTTGCTAAACTGCTGACATATACATTTTACATAAGGCTAGCTAGACGGCTGACCATGTCTCTAAGGTTTCCATGTAATTGGTTGCTTCTTTTGCGTTGCTTGGGGTGCGAGGACAAGCCCCTTCCTCACTGTTCCAGTATCATTTTCCAAAACAGTCGCTGGTAGCAGCTCTTTTACTTCTTTTCTGCGTAGATCTTTTTGTTACACCTTTGACAAAAACCACGGTACTTGAATGGATGTGATAGTATATACTTGAAATCTTAGGTGGTCTAGCTTTTTAAATTGTTGAGGCAACTCGAAGTTTGTGTTGTCTGTTTCCATAATTTAACATGAATACTGATGGTTCTTTTTTGTTGGCTTTGGATTTTCATTCCTTGAACCTTGAGGATTAATTAAAAAGCAAGCATTTTAATTCATTTCACAGGGGTTTGGCTTGATTCAGCTTGAAATCCTCAACTGTTTGCTTACGATCACTCGCAATGAATTCATGTATAGAAAGGTCCGCAGCATGGCGCGTGCAATATGCCATGTGTGTGTGTATATGTTTGTTCAATAGTCATTTTTCTTTACAGTTTGCATTTTTTTTATTTATATACACATTCATTTATTAATTTAGGCTCTTAATTATTTGAACGTCTTAGTATGAATATATAATTGAAACATTTTTTTTATTTTTCAAAAATATTTTTTAAATCTTTTATATTGTATTATATTATATGATATTTTCATCATAAAAAGAAACAAAATGACTTATTAGAGAATATGTTGGATTATGAAGATTTATTGACTTAATTTTAGACCTCTAGAGCCAATTAGAGAAAACATCCATTAAATAAAAACAAATTGATTGATTGACTATATAGATGATTGAAAAAGTAATACATATGATTAATCAAGTGTGATAGATGAGTGATTTTTTTTTTCCTATTTTCAATTGTCAATTATCATGGCAGGTAATTTAGTAAATCAGTTTATCTGGGTCTCCGACCGAAGAGCTTGTAGGCGAGAGAGGTTTACAATGGGGGGACCCTCTCTCTCCTTTTCTTTTTGACATTGTAGTTTGTCAGTACTTTATGGAAGAGAATCTGACAACAACTATTTTAAAGGAATAAATTGGGGATGAGAAGATTTCATAAGTCATTTGCAATATGAAGATGTCACATTGACATTTGTTTCAAATGACTACACATCTTTACTTCATGTTAAGGAATCTTTAGGTGACTTGAATTGACATTTGGCTTAAAAGTGAATTTCTACAAAACTCTCTAGTGGGTGATAATCTCGATGAAGAATTTGCAGCTGGTATGACAAAAGCAATTTATTATAGATGTCGCACATGTGCGGCGTCGTCCTCTCGAAGCAGGATTTAACGTGAAAGGGAAAAAACAAGGAATTCTTGTTTCTTATCAGTAAAAGAAAATGAGAGTCGCCACCTAGTATTACGGTCACTAGGAAACCTATTGGTCTGCGACAGTCAGGATAAGGGAATAAGTTGTGAATAGGAAGGATGTATCACCCCTAAAACACCTTACCTAGGGTAAGCTGCATTGCTATTTATCTGAAATAAACTAAGATCTTGTTGTGTTTTCTAACCATTAGTCTTTCTAAGGTTTAAAAGAAGCACTCCTTAGTAAGGAAATTCTTATTTTATCAGGTTCAAAACATATGAAAATAAAAAGAATTGTCATTTTATTTAATACAGGAAATACATCTTACATATAAGTTCGTAATCTCATATATTGAAAGAAACAAAATAATTTTTTTGATATTTTTAAAATATAGGCCAAATTCTTATGGTTTTAATAAACTAGTTATTAAATCCAAGAATACATGCAAATTGAAAAGTGTTTTTCTTATATAAGAAAATATACAGATATAATATATTTTTGAGATATTTGACCATATGCAATTAAAATAAAAATTATATTTTTGAAAGAAAGATTTTTTGCTATTGTTTTGGTGGAAGGGAAAATGATTCGTTTAATACTGAAAAAACACCATGTGTAGGTCACAATTTCAAATATTAAATATGTGAGGGTAAAATAAGTGGGGAAATCATAATCGATTGCAAAATTATCTTCCGAGCACTAAGAAAATATTACAATAGTACTGACAAGCTCCTCAAAGTGGTGGAACAGTGCTGAGAAGCTTCTAAGTTATAAGAACAATGGTGGCACCTGGGTCTCATACACCACCGTCATTGGCAGCGCGTGAGCCCACGCGCCGACACCAGTGAAGAGATAAGAAAACCAATCACCCGACCTGCAAGACAAAGAAAAATACACAAACTGTTGATTTTAATTTTTTTTAGATATGATTCCTTCTTCCTCTCAATTTATTTTTTATTTTTTCTTCTTCAGGTGGTAACTACTGCCATCATAGGTGAAGGACGTTGGGTATTGCTAGGGAATGGCTGGCGATGGTGGCTAAAAGGGAGTTGATAGGTTGAGAGAAATAAGATTTTAGAGAGGAAATCTGCTGGGTCTTCGACTGGAACCCTGATTTTAAACAAGGTTTTTGGATTTTGATGCCAACGAGAAGGGGCTGTTGTGGATTAGTGGGTGTTTTCGTGAGTGGGTTAGGAGTGACTCCTGAGGTTCTCGATTGGAGTAGAGGGGAAACATGGATGATTTGTGCTGGGTCGTCTTGTGGGTGTTATGGAGATAAAGTGATGGTTTATATGGGTTGTTATCATGTTGCAAGTTAGAGGCCTTACTCGATGGGTGAAGAGGAGGAAGATGATCGGTGCTGGTTGTATTGAAGCCGGCGTTAACGAATCTCTATTGCTGCTGATGGCATCGATGGTTGATAATGATAAGAATGAGAGAGTGGATAGATAGATCAATTAATTTGTGAAGTGTTTGGGTGGCGGTGAGAGTTATTGTTGGTTGTTGCCTGGCTCTCGGATGGCATTGAGAATGGTTGTGTGTTGATGGTGAGGAGTGAAGAAGATAATGAATGAGGAGAGGGGACTGGTTTGGGAAGGCTGCTGGAGGTTCACAGTAAGAAAAAAAAAGGAAAAGCTGAAATTGGTTTGTGAGGAACAACTGCTGTTGGTCTAGAATGAGGGAGGTTGGTTATGGTGGTTCCATGCTAGGAAAAATGGTGGGGAGAAAGTTGAAGTGCATTGGTGATTGAGAAATTCCAACAAAAAACAATTATTTTTCTTTCATATGGAATTTTATGGGGCATCTAGACATTAAGGAATAAACTAATTTTTGAAAACAAAAAACCAAATTGGAATGTAGTGTTTTCATTAATCTTTTACCACCTAGTATTATGGTTGCATATTATGGACAATAATTTTTCTTATACATGCATGGATCTTTACAAAAGTTTGGATGGAATCTTATGCTAGACATACAACTGCTACATAGCCTTAATGGTAACGAGGTTTCATTTATAAATAAGAACATCAGTTTAACAATTCTCATTTTCACTTCAAAGTATTATGCATACATCATTTTTATTTTTTCCTATACTGACCAAACAAGGACAACTCAGCAAGTGCTAATTTAAGCATCAAAACTAAGATAAAAGTATTAGTAATTACAAAATTAGATGACAAGAAAGAAAGAGCTAGGAATGTTGGCCTTTAAAATCTAATGTAGCTTGGTTTGCTATTTAGAAAATTAATGCATAGTATGAAAGTATAAAGATAAAAATTGATGATGTTGCAAGAAAATCCAAGTAGCTTGACAACAGGGTTTATGCCTTGGATAATCAGTTAATCTCTTAGTTTTAGCAATTTGATCAATTTTTTAAAGTCAAGGTAGTTGGTGGCTAGTGCTTGGTATTTAGTAAACCAAGGTGGATGATGGCTGATAACTGTAAAAGGTCATCTTTGATGAATTTATAGACTCTCTAATACTTAAGTAAGTATATTTTTTAGAGAAAAGACTGATATTTTAGAGAGAGACTCTGAAAATAAATATGCAGTAGAGAATGAAGATTGAGAACTCCCTTCTTTTAAGAATAGAGTTGGTCTTTATAGCCCATGATTCTTACCTTTTGGTGGAGATGAGGGCTAAAAAGTTATATTTTCCTGATAACATTAAACATCTTTTATGTGTCAAAGAGGAAAAATATCTATGATTCATCAAAGGAAAAATATCTCTAACTCATTAAAATCTCACGATCTAACATATAGTTTAATAAGATTACCAGAGCCACATGTACTTGAGCTTAGCCCCTGGGTAAGCCCGAGGATGTTGGGTCTACCAACTCGCTAGACATGTATATTTGCTTAAGCTTAGTGCTTGGCTGAGCCCAAGAATGCTGGGTCTAACAACTCGTCAGACTCATATATGTTTGGGCTCAATGTTTGGCTAAGCCCAATGATGCTGAGTCTGACAACTTGCCAAACCCATATATGTTTCGGTCAAGGCTTGGCTAAGCTCAAAATTGCTGAGTTTGACAGCTTGTCCGACCCATATATTTTTAGGCTTAGCGAATGCTTGGTCTAGCAGTTCGCCAAAC
>Ga0307515_10013542_pt1 | contig 15227 bp, 12 predicted proteins | sample 17_EM_MG_FD_194513 | JGI IMG/M metagenome (GOLD analysis project Ga0307515, IMG submission 194513) | Populus trichocarpa ectomycorrhiza microbial communities from riparian zone in the Pacific Northwest, United States - 17_EM | ecosystem: Host-associated > Plants > Roots > Unclassified | place... | reverse complement strand
GAGAACTTGGTAATCGGGAAGGTCCTTGGTGACTTCACCAAGATAAGCGGACGCAATCATCGCTACTCCGAGATAGAGTACCGTACCCAAACCGAAGAAATAGCCGATCAGTCTTATCATCAAACTCGTTCCGCGGGCGCCATTCCCGCATTGCTGTTTTCAGCCGGATTCGATCTATACCGAATTCATCGCCGCCAGGATACGTCAATGCCCGTCCGAATGTGAGGAAAATAGGGCCGGTTCGTAGCTTTCCGGCCACAGGGCTTCACGAATTTCCCGACGCCCGACGCCCTTGCGCCGGTCATCCGCCGCGTGCGACGCCGGCACTTTCCATATATTTGCCGATCGCGTCTGCCAACAGGTCCGAGACCTTCTCACGCCATTCGGGATCCGTCAGCAGCACCTCGTCCTTCGGATTGGAGAGGAAGCCGAGTTCTAGAAGAACCGAAGGCACATCCGGAGCCTGCAACACCCTGAAGCCGGCATGGCGCAGCGGGTTGTTGATCAGGCCGATCTGCCCCTCGAAGGAATCGAGCACGGTTTCCGCCATGCGGATCGAAAACGCCTGGGTTTCGCGACGTGTCAGGTCGAGCAGGATGTCGGTCACCTCGGCCGGCTCGTCGGCGATCTCCACGCCGGCAATGCCGTCCGAGAGATTTTCGCGCTCGGCAAGGCCTGCTGCAAGCGCGTCCGAGGCCTTATCCGATATGGTATAGATCGTCGCACCACGTATATCCTTCTGTCTCAGCGTGTCCGCATGCAGCGAAATGAAGAGCTGTGCGCCGCGCTGGCGGGCGATCACCACGCGCTCGGAAAGCGAGATGAACTCATCCTTGTCACGGATGAGAAAGGCCTTGATGCCTTTTTCCTTGTTGAGCCGCTCGGCGAGCGTCTTGGCGAAATCGAGCGTGACGGCCTTCTCCTCGATCTTCGTCACCGTACCCTTGGCGCCGGCATCGATACCGCCATGACCGGCATCGATCGCAATCAGGAATTTGTCGTCCGCAGCCGGCTCAGCCGTCGTCGATAGCCGATCGGTCTTGCCGCCGGCAACTTTTTCGGCGCCAACCCACTTCTGCTCGGCGACCAGCGCCTGCAATGCCTGTTGCGTAATCACTTCGCAATCAAGCACCAGGCGAAAACCCTTGCCAGCTTCGTTGGGCTGCACCTCGGCCAGCACCGCGCGCGTCGGGCGTCTTGCCGTCAGCACGATCCGCGAGGCGCCTTCACCCATCTTTCCGTAACGGATGTCGGAGAACAGTCCGATTGCCTTGATATCATCCTCGGAAAAGCCAAACGCGGTTTCGCCGAGATCGATGATGAGCCGGTCGGGCCGTGCGGTATAATGGAGTGAGAACTCAGGCTTGCGGTCGAAGTCGATGACAATTCGCGTCCGCGCATCGTCGCCTGCGATCCGAGCAGCATAGGCGATCAGCGGTTCGGGCGCCGACTGGGCATGCGCCATATCAGCCAGAAAACAAAGCAGGAGAAGCAACAGCCTTGCTGTGAGTTTCAGCATGTCCAACCGGTCAAGTTTCAAATCGACACGATGTGCGTCGCCGTGGGTCAATATGATTCGCAACCATCATGGCAAGCCCCTGGCCTGATTGCGGAAAATAGGTTCGTCAGCCGGTGTGAGGAAAATCAATGACTTCTCCCTGCCGGCACAACCACTTCCTCAATAATGTGACGGATTTGCGTCACCTCTTGATATTCAGCAGGATAAACCCTAGAAAGAACGCGGGTTGAAAGGCGAAGACGGGATAGAATCGCTTGAAGGCCGCCATCCGCAACTCTGGATTGGCGCCATGTTTGCGAAATCATCTGCCGTCGACACGTGCTCACCCCAAGCTACATCCGGACATGAGGAATGAGCCTCATGTGATTTACTGGCGGCTTGCCGCCTTTCGCCCGGAACCGGGCAAATTCATCGGACCTCACCACAGGTCTTGGGCATTGGCATTCTCGTTGGTACAGGGCGTTGTCACAGGGATTTAGGTTAGTCGCGGCAGAACAAGGATGGATCGGATATCCGACTCCTCGCCGTTTTCCGACTGACACCTGCCTACCCGCCGCGGGAATAAAAATTATCGGCCACGACAGTGCAAGCCGCCAGCGTCATTCATTTGACGGCGGGCGGCTTTCGGATGTTCCCGGCCGAGGAGCAGTATTTACATGGCAGACAAGATGCTTATCGACGCGTCTCACGCTGAGGAGACGCGCGTCGTTGTCGTACGCGGCAACCGCATAGAAGAATTCGATTTCGAATCCGAGCACAAGAAGCAGATTCGCGGCAACATCTACCTGGCCAAGGTGACCCGTGTCGAACCCTCGCTTCAGGCCGCGTTCGTTGATTACGGCGGCAATCGCCACGGCTTTCTGGCATTCGCCGAAATCCACCCCGATTATTATCAGATTCCGCTCGCGGATCGGCAGGCCCTGTTGCGGGCCGAGGCTGAGGAACATCGTCGCGACGACGATTTCGAGCCTGCAGGCCCGGCCCCGAGCCAAGCGCGCGAGGAATGGCCGGTTTCTTCCGACCAGACACAGGAAGATGCACCGCAGCCGGTGATCGAAGCCTGGCAGGGCGAAAAGCCGGCTCCAGCGGCGCCGGAAACAGTGGCCGAAGCCGCTGATATTGCCGGGGCCGAAGCGACTGAGAAGCCGAAGAGGGTGCGCAAGCCCCGCCCTTCTCGCGCCAAGAAGCCGAAGGCTGGCGAGGAAACCGCCGAGCAGGCGCCGGAATCGTCCAGCGACGATGATGGTGGCTCGACGCCACCGGCCATGGCGATGTCGGCGCATATCGATTCCGTCTCCGAAGACGCTCGCCGCCGCGGCGGTGACGACGACGACGATGACGACAGCCATGAAGAGCAGGAAGTCATCGAATCCGTCGGTGCCGAAGACGCGATGGAAGAAGTCCCGGATCGCATCCAGCGCCGGCCACGCAAGCAGTACCGCATCCAGGAAGTCATCAAGCGCCGCCAGATCCTGCTCGTGCAGGTCGCCAAGGAAGAGCGCGGCAACAAAGGCGCGGCGCTGACGACCTATCTCTCGCTCGCTGGCCGCTACTCGGTCCTGATGCCCAACACCGCACGCGGTGGCGGCATTTCCCGCAAGATCACCAATCCGCAGGATCGCAAGCGCCTGAAGGAGATCGCTAGGGATCTCGAAGTGCCGCAGGGCATGGGCGTGATCCTGCGCACCGCCGGTGCCAACCGCACCAAGGCCGAGGTCAAGCGCGACTTCGAATATCTGATGCGCCTCTGGGAGAACGTCCGCACCAAGACGCTCGCTTCGACCGCCCCCTGCCTCGTCTACGAGGAAGGCTCGCTCATTAAGCGCTCGATCCGCGACCTCTACAACAAGGATATCAGCGAGATCCTCGTTTCCGGCGAGGAAGGCTATCGTGAAGCCAAGGACTTCATGAAGATGCTGATGCCGAGCCATGCCAAGGCGGTGCAGGCCTATCGCGACATTCATCCGATCTTCTCACGCGCCGGCATCGAAGCCCAGCTCGACCGGATGCTGCAGCCGCAGGTAACGCTGAAGTCCGGCGGCTATATCATCATCAACCAGACCGAAGCGCTGGTGGCGGTCGACGTCAACTCCGGCCGTTCGACCCGCGAACACTCGATCGAGGACACGGCGCTCCAGACAAATCTCGAAGCCGCCGAGGAAGTCGCCCGCCAGCTGAGGCTGCGCGACTTGGCCGGCCTCGTCGTGATCGATTTCATCGACATGGAAGAGAAGCGCAACAACCGCCACGTCGAAAAGCGCCTCAAGGATCATCTGAAAAACGACCGCGCGCGCATCCAGGTCGGCCGCATCTCGCATTTCGGCCTGCTTGAAATGTCGCGCCAGCGCATCCGTGCTTCGGTGCTCGAAAGCACGATGCAGATCTGCGCCCATTGCGGCGGCACCGGCCATGTCAGGTCGGAATCGTCGGTCGGCCTACATGTCCTGCGCGGCATCGAAGAATTCCTGCTCAAAAGCACGACCCACGATATCGTCGTCCACACCCTGCCTGATACGGCGCTCTACCTGCTCAATCACAAGCGTGCTTCGATCGTCGATTATGAGAACCGTTTCGGCGTCTCCATCGTTATCGTGGCCGATGGCCAGGTGGGTGCTGCCCAGCATTTCACCATCGAGCGCGGCGAAGCGGTCGAAAATCCGGTGAAGGTCGAGCAACTCATCGCCTTCGCGCCCGCAGAGGAAGAAGAAGACGATATTCCCATCATCGAGGATGAGGACGAGGACGAGGAAGACGCTCAGGAAAAGCCAGCCGTTGCACAGGAGCAGACCGCTCCGGTTGCTCGCGACGATAATGGCGCCAAGAAGAAGAAGCGCCGGCGTCGGCGTCGGGGCGGCAATCGTCCTGGCGGCGAAAATGGCGCGTCCGATCAGACCGCACCCGGCACGTCAGCCGATGAAGACGATGATGAAGGCGACGATGCCGAGGACGATGCAGCCGAGATTTCGGCAACATCTCCCGAATCAGCCGCCGACGCCGAATCCCGCAAGCGCCGCCGTCGGGGCAAGCGCGGCGGCCGCCGAAACCGCGAGGACGGGCAGCCTGCCGATGCCAACGACATATCGGGCATCGTCCAGTCGCCGGATATCGACTCATCGGTCGCTGTCGCACTGACCCCGGACAGCGATGCCGGCGACGAGGATACCGTCGAACCGGAAGTCAGCGCCGAGGAAAAGCCGAAGAAGCGCCGCACGAAGAAGGCCCAGGCCGCCACTGGAGACGTCTCCACGCCTGCAGAGCCCGCTCCCGTTGTCGTGGAGAAGGCCCCGGCCGTCGAGCCGGCGCCGACAGCCGCACCGGAAGAAGAGGCTGAAGCCACGTCCGAGGAAGCACCGCGCCGCCGCGCCAATCGTGGCGAGGCCGCCATCGCAGCCTCCAAGCCCGTCATCAGCTCGTCTTCGCCCGCCAAGGCGGACGAAGTCTCCGAGGACGATGCCAACAAGCCCAAGAAGGGCGGTTGGTGGCAAAAACGGGGGTTTCTTTGATGTCATTCAGAAATTGATTGGCGGAAAATAACTTTGGAAGCCCGGTCCTGTACCGGGCTTCTGCCATTTGGACGTGCCGCCGTCCAGGATCACATTGGACCTGCCCCATCCAGGATCACATTCACGCGAGCGGAAAGTCGGGCGTGCATTTCCTGTTTCGTTACCTGCCCTCTGGCATTATAGAGGGCATAAGTACCAATCGGCCTCGTCGCCCTGCCAAAGGAATTCCCATGAATATCAGGACACTGCTTCCGGTGACCGCATTTTCAATCGCAGCCGCCATCGGTATCTCAGGCGCCGCCAATGCCTTCGACCAGAAGGAAAAGGACGATATCGGCAAGATCGTGCGCGAATACCTTCTGGCACATCCGGAAACGCTGATCGAAGTGCAGCAGGCCTATGAGAAGAAGCAGGCCGAACAGCGTGCCGAGCAGGCCAAGACCGCCGTCAAGGACAATCACGACGCCATCTTCAATGCGTCCTACGATCTCGCTGTCGGCAATCCCAAGGGCAAGGTGACGGTCGTCGAGTTCTTCGATTACAATTGCGGCTACTGCAAGCGCGCCGTCAGCGACATGGACGCCATCATCAAGTCCAATCCCGACGTGCGTTTCGTGCTCAAGGAATTCCCCATCCTCGGTCAGGATTCGGTCGATGCCCACAAGGTCTCGAACGCCTTCCGTCTGATCGCGCCCGAGAAATATGGCGATTTCCACCGCGCGCTGATGACTGGCGAGCACGCGAACGAGCCCCGCGCCATCGAAGTCGCCAAGTCGTTTGGTGTCACTGAGGACGCACTCCGCGCCAAGATGGCCGAAGCGCCGAATGACGAGAGCGTCCGCGATGCCTACAAGCTCGCGACCAAACTCGGCATAACGGGCACGCCATCCTACATCATCGGCAATGAAGCCGTCTTCGGCGCCGTCGGTGAAGAGGAACTGGCGAAGAAAATCACCAGCGTCGAGCAATGCGGCAAGACCACCTGCTGAGGCAATTTCTCGTTCAGCCGTGATCGCGACAACGTGACCTGCGGATTTACGGCAGTTCCACTTGTGGACAACGGCGCAGGCACTGCCTTGCGCCGTACCGGCCATCAACTTCACCCTTTCCCTTCCACCGCCGGCGGTCTATAGGAGGGGGACTGCGTGAATACGGAATGTGAGTTGATGAGCAGAACGATATTCGTCCTGAACGGCCCCAACCTCAATATGCTGGGAAAGCGGGAGCCGGGCATCTATGGAGGCAAGACGCTCAAGGATATCGAAGTCGATTGCAAATCTGCCGCGTCGGAACTTGGTATCTCGGTGGACTTCCGTCAGACCAACCATGAAGGCGTGCTCGTCGACTGGATCCAGGAGGCCGACGATGCCGCAGCAGCGGTTTGCATCAATCCCGGCGCCTATGGCCACACCTCGATCGCGCTTCACGATGCGATCCGGGCGATCTCCAAGCCGGTCATCGAGTTGCATCTCTCGAACATTCACGCCCGCGAGGAGTTTCGCCACAAGACGTGGACAGCGCCTGCGGTCAAGGGAATCATCTGCGGCTTTGGTGCGCATTCCTATATTCTCGCGCTCCACGCTGCCAAAGAACTCATCCAATAACAAAACACCAGGACGTTGATAAAATGGCTGACAAGAAGACGGGTATCGATCAGGCGTTGATCAGGGACCTCGCCAATATCCTGAATGACACCGATCTGACCGAGATCGAAGTGGAACAGGACAATGTCCGCATCCGCGTGTCGCGCATGGGCACGCCCCAGCCGATCCAGGCCTATGCACCGCCTTACATGCAGGCGGCCGCCCCCATGGCGCAACCCGTTGCTGCCGTGGCTCCGGAAGCAGCGCCCGTCATCAACGGCTTCATCCTGACCTCGCCGATGGTCGGCACCTGCTATTATTCACCGGCACCCGGCAGCCCCGCCTTCGTCGAAGTCGGCCAGACCGTCAAGGAAGGCCAGACCGTGCTGATCATCGAAGCGATGAAGACCATGAACCAGATCCCGGCGCCGCGTTCCGGCAAGGTCACCGCGATCATGGTCAACGATTCCAGCCCCGTCGAGTTCGGCGAGCCCCTGCTGGTCATCGAATAGGCGGATAGCGAATGATCCAGAAAATCCTCATAGCCAATCGCGGCGAGATCGCCCTTCGCGTCCTGCGCGCCTGCAAGGAACTCGGCATCGCAACCGTTGCAGTCCACTCGACGGCGGATTCCGATGCCATGCATGTGCGCCTGGCCGACGAGAGCGTCTGCATCGGCCCGCCGCCCTCACGCGACAGCTACCTCAACATCCACCAGATCGTCGCGGCCTGCGAGATCACCGGTGCCGATGCGGTTCACCCCGGCTATGGTTTCCTGTCGGAAAACGCCAAGTTCGCTGACATTCTCGATGCACACGGCATCATCTTCATCGGGCCGACCGCTGATCACATCCGCATCATGGGCGACAAGATCACCGCCAAGCGGACCGCTCACGACCTTGGCATTCCCGTGGTTCCCGGCTCGGAGGGTGAAGTCCTCACCGAAGCGGATGCCATCAAGGCCGCGCGTGAGATCGGCTATCCCGTACTGATCAAGGCAACAGCCGGCGGCGGTGGCCGTGGCATGAAGGTCGCCAAGCAGGAATCCGATCTGCTCGAGGCCTTCAACACGGCGCGCTCCGAAGCGGCCAACGCCTTCGGCAACGATTCCGTCTACATGGAGAAATATCTCGGCAAGCCGCGCCATATCGAAATCCAGGTATTCGGCGATGGCGCGGGGAACGCCGTACATCTTGGCGAGCGAGACTGCTCACTTCAGCGCCGTCACCAGAAGATCTGGGAAGAGGCCAACTCGCCGGCGCTCAATGTCGAGCAGCGCATGAATATCGGCGAGATCTGCGCCGAAGCGATGAGGAAGCTGAAATATCGCGGCGCCGGCACTGTCGAGTTCCTCTACGAGAATGGCGAGTTCTATTTCATCGAGATGAATACCCGGCTCCAGGTCGAGCATCCGGTGACGGAAGCGATCACCGGCATCGATCTCGTCCACGAGCAGATCCGCGTCGCCTCGGGCGGCGGGCTTTCGGTGACCCAGGACCAGATCGAATTCGCCGGCCACGCCATCGAATGCCGCATCAATGCCGAGGATCCCAGGACCTTCGTCCCCTCACCCGGCACGATCACCCATTTCCATGCGCCCGGCGGCCTTGGCGTGCGCGTCGATTCGGGCGCCTATGCCGGCTACCGGATCCCGCCCTACTATGACAGCCTGATCGGCAAGCTGATCGTCCACGGCCGCACCCGCGTCGAATGCATGATGCGACTGCGCCGTGTCCTGGACGAGTTCGTCATTGATGGCATAAAGACCACGCTGCCGCTGTTCCAGGATCTGGTGACCAACCCGGATATCGCCAATGGCGACTACGACATCCATTGGCTCGAAAACTACCTCGCTGCCCCGACAGTCTGACAGGTGATCCGGGATGGCGCGCCATCATTCCGACATGACCGCCATCACTCCGGAAATCCTGCTTCGCGCCTATTCCGCGGGGCTGTTTCCAATGGCGGAATCGGCTGACGATCCTGAAGTCTACTGGGTCCAGCCGAAGGTTCGTGGCATCATTCCGCTCGACACGTTCCACGTCTCCCATAGTCTCGCAAAGACAATGCGTCAAAAACCCTTCGACATCCGGGTCGATACCGCTTTCGACCGCGTGATGGAATTCTGCGCCGAATCGACCGAGATGCGGCCGACGACCTGGATCAATCCGCTGATCCTGACGCTCTACAAGGAATTGCATCGCATGGGCTACACCCATTCGGTCGAAGCCTGGGAAGGCGAGGAACTGGTTGGCGGCCTCTACGGAGTATCGCTGGGCTCCGCCTTCTTCGGCGAAAGCATGTTCTCCCGCCGCAGGGACGCCTCGAAGATCTGCCTCGTTCATCTGGTGGAACGCATGAAGACACGCGGCTTCACGCTGCTCGATACGCAGTTCACCACCGAGCACCTGAAAACCTTCGGCGCCATCGACATTTCCCGCAAGGAATACGAGAAGCTGCTTGAAAAGGCGATGCAATCCGACGATCTGGATTTCGACAGCAGGTAGCCGGCTATTTATCGCTGCCGTCGATTTCCAGAAATGCGCCATCCTTGATCATCTCCAAAGCCATCTCGCGCGCGCCGTCTTCCGACAACGCGCCGGATATCATGAGCGTGCCCGCCTTGATCGGCTCGCGGATAATCGGCTCCATAATGGGCTTGTCGCCGAGCCTGATCTTGATCGTCTCGCCAACCCGCGCCGTGGTAAAGTGCGCAAACGCGGCTGTGCTGTCGGGTTTGAGCTGGATCGTGATCACCGACCCATTGCTGATCTGATCGAAGTCCGGTCTGGCGCTTTCGACGAAGACCTTCAGCGTTTCCGCGCATGCGGGGTGAGCGAACAGGCTGGTTGCGGCGAGCGCCGCCATAAGAATCGATTTCATCTGAAATTCCCTCAAGGCGGCTATGGGCGGATTGCCCGCGTCCAGCCGCACACGATCCAATGCATCGGATACGCGCAGCCTCACCGGCAAATTCGATTGTGAGAAGCGATTACTGGCTTTCGGACTTTGTCTCGGAAGGCGCAGGCACGTCGGACGACTGCTTGCAGCCGGTGAGCCAGACATCGTAGACTGGATGGTCCACCGCATTGAGGCCGGGCGACGCCGCGAACATCCAGCCGGTGAAGATGCGGCGAATCTTGCGATCGAGCGTGATCTCGTCGACCTCGACGAATCCGGAAATTCGCTGTGCCTCGGTCTCGTCGCGGGTGAAGCAGACCTTGGGTGTCACCTGCAGCGCGCCGAACTGCACGGTCTCGTCGATATAGACATCGAAGGAGGTCGTCCGGCCGGTAATCTTGTCGAGCCCGGAGAACACCGCGACCGGGTTCTTGACCTTGGCGGCATCGGCGGGCGCCACGAATGCGGAGAATCCCGCAACGCCGCCCAGCAGGAGCGCCGCGATCCGTTTTGTCGTCACCGTGTTGATTGCAGTCATTTATGCCCGTTCCGCGCCTGCCAGAATCCGCTCCTGCCAAGCGGTAAAGATCAAATATGGCGGCAAGAAGAGATCAGCTCCGCGGCGTCCAGGCATCATAATCGCCGGTGACGCGGTCGCGTTCGCCACCTGTGGCCAGCGAGCCCTTGGGGCGATAGGCCATCGGCGTGCCGGTCAGGTTGAGCTGATGGCTCTTTTCCCATTCACGCGCCTCGTATTTCTCGCGGCTCGGCGGCGTGTCGGTGCGGTGATGCATCCAGCCATGCCAGCCCGGCGGAATGGCCGATGCCTCGGCATAGCCGCTATAGACAACCCAGCGCTTCGGCAGGCCATAGGATGACAGCGGCCCCTCGTAATAGATATTGCCCAATTCGTCTTCGCCGACGCGCTTGCCAAACCGCCAGGTAAAGAAACGCGTGCCGAGCGTCTGACCATTCCACCAAGTGAAAAATTGCAGCAGGAACTTCATGTCGGTATGGCCTCGAACGAAGGGCGCGACCGGAATTTGCGCCATCTCATTGTCCTCCGCTTATGCCGCGTCGCACCAGGGTTGTCCAGTCACCAATTGACGCATTTGCCCCGCTTTCCCGCTTGCTTTCAGGCAAATGCCGCACCATCCTGCGGCCGACTGAGTGTCCAACGAACCAAGTTGCAAATCGAGACCCGACATGACTGGAATCGCCGACATGGGCGCCCGCGCGCTCGCCGAACTCGGCACCTGCATCGCCGCGATCAGCGAAGACGAGACCAAAGCACTCGTCGACCTGCTCGCAAGCTCGACGCGTATCTGCCTCTACGGCTGCGGCCGCGAGGGCTTGATGATGCGGGCGCTCTGCATGCGGCTTTATCATCTCGGGCTCGACGTGCACATGGTCGCCGACATGACCACCCCGCCGGTCGGTGCGGGCGATCTGCTGCTGGTGAGTTCCGGTCCCGGCCATACCGCCACCGTGCTTGCGGTGCTGGGCGAAGCGCGCAAGGCAGGCGCCAGGACGGCCTGCTTCACAGCCGAACCCGGCTCGCAGGTGACGAAGCTTTCGGATTTCACGCTGGTCATTCCAGCCCAGACCATGGCGCGCGACCAGTCGTCGCCGACGTCCTTCCTGCCGATGGGCAGTCTCTACGAGGGCGCGCAATTCATCTTCTACGAGATCCTTGTCATGCTGATGAAGGGTCGGCTCGCCGAAACAGCGGATAGCATGCGGGCACGGCACACCAATCTGGAATAGACTTGCTGAAGGTAAGGTTAATTGTTGATTTCCTGCAATATTCGCACTGGATGCGTCCAATTACCCCATTCGGGTGATGTGAGGATCCAGTAAAACGTGATTAACCTCTGATTAATGTCCGCGCCACGCGGCGATCTTGCTCAGGGGAACTGCAATATGTCAATTTCGTCGACGGGCGACCTTCAGGTCAATACGCACACGTCACTTGCACAGAATGCACAAAGTATCACGGCTCTTGAGGATGGTGGCTGGGTTGTTACATGGCAATCCGCCAACCAGGACGGATCCGACCTGGGCGTTTACATGCAAGCCTTCAACGCTGACGGTAGCGAGCGTGGGGATGAGACGCTCGTCAATACCGTCACCCAGGGAGCCCAGTATTCACCAAAAATCACGACGCTGAGCGACGGCGGATGGGTGATAGTGTGGCACAACGGCAGCGGCCTTACCCAGCAAAGATTTGATTCAGATGGCGACGCGGTCGGCGCGTCCAGCATAGCTGCATCCACTTATTACAATAGTTTCCAGGTGGCAGCGCTTCCCGGGGGAGGCTGGGTTGTCGTCATGCAAAGCAGCACTGATGGTTCCGGCACCTCTGTGAACCAATCTGTTTTCGACGAGAACGGCGATCTTCAGGGCGGTCCCGAACTTGTCAATACCTATACAATCTCCGGCCAATTCAACCCCAGTGTCACGGTTCTCTCCGACGGCGGATGGGTCGTCACTTGGTTGTCCTCGGACCAGGAAGGTTCAGACACCGAAACTTATCAGCAAGCTTACAATCCGAATGGCAGCAAGCAAGGTGTCGAGACTCGCGTCAATAGCTATGTGATTGGCCATCAATCCGCGCACCGCGTCGTTGCACTCGACAATGGCGGATGGGTCACGACCTGGGTCTCCGCCGGCCAAGATGGTTCGAGTGGTGGCGTGTACCAACAGCTGTTCAACTCAGACGGGAGCCCCAACGGAGCAGAGGAACGGGTGAACACAAGCACACTATATTCGCAGTATGAAGCCAGCATTTGCGCTTTGCAGGATGGCGGATGGGTCATAACCTGGACAGACGATTACAATTACGAAATCTATCAGCAGGCCTATGCTGCGAACGGACAACCTGTCGGGTCCGAGACGCACGTCAACACGTCGACGCAATCCGAGCAAAGCAATGCGACGGTCACTGCATTGGAAGACGGCGGATGGGTTGTCGTATGGAGATCCTACCACGCGGGCAGCGAATTTTATCAACAGGCCTATCACGCGGATGGAACCGAGCACGGTGCCGAAACGCTGATCAATACCTTTACGGCCAATGATCAGTCCGATCCCAAAGTTGTTGCACTTAGCGATGGCGGATGGGTCGTCACTTGGACATCCACCGGTCAGGACGGCAGCAGTACCGGTGTGTTCCAGAAGGTCTTCAACTCGGTCACCAACGTTGCTCCCGAGGGGACCGACAACACGGTCACCATCAACGAAGATGGCAGCCACACCTTCTCCGCCGCCGACTTCGGCTTCACGGATAGCAACGGCGACGGGTTGAGGTCGATCATCATCAGTAACCTGCCGGAAAACGGCACGCTGAAACTCGACGGAATCGATGTCACCGACGATCAGGAAATAGCCTACGCCGATATTTCGAAGCTCGTGTGGACACCTGTCGCCAATGCCGAAGGCGCCGGTCTCGCGTCGCTCCAGTTCCAGGTCGTCGATAACGGGGGAACGTCCGGCGGCGGGATCAACGCCGACCAATCGGCCAACACCATCACCTTCAACGTCACGGCTGTCAACGATACGCCAGTATCCGCCATCACCATCGGTAGCCAGACAGCGACGGAAGACACCGCATTCACGCTGACGCTGGACGCCGGCACGTTCACGGACGTCGATGCCGGCGATACACTCACCTACCAGGCGCATTGGCTCGAGGATGGTTACTATCAGACACAGCTCCCCTCCTGGCTCCAGTTCGATTCGGTAACGAGAACCTTTTCGGGCACACCCCTCAATTACGACGCCGGCAGCATCATCGTGCGGGTGCGGGCGACAGACGGCTCTGGCGCGAGCACGTACCAAGATTTCACTCTGACGGTCGGCGGCGTCAACGATGCCCCAACCGTGTACCAACCGATCTCCGAACAGACTGCGGCGGAGGACAATTATTTCGTCCTCTACAGTCTATCCGAGTACTTCCGCGACGAAGAGACCTACTACGGTTCATTGTCTCTCAGCGCTGAATTGGCGAACGGCGATTCTCTACCCTCCTGGCTTACCTTCAATGGCAGCCATCTCTATGGCACTCCGCCGGCTGACGCCGTCGGCACCTATTCGATCAAGATTACTGCTACCGATCCCGGTGGTAAATCCATTACACAGACGTTCACACTGGATGTCGGCAGCACCAACGACGCGCCATCCGGCCAGGACAAGATCCTCACGATCATCGAATCCAGCACCTACACGTTCGAGGTCGCGGACTTCGGCTTCAGCGATATCGAGAACAACGCGTTCCAGGCCATTCAGATCACGTCTTATCCGAACTATGGAACCCTGATGCTCGACGGCGAAACCGTGAGCTACGGCGCCATCATCTCGGTGTCCGATTTCGCCAAGCTCGTCTGGCATGCCGACGCCAACTCGTTCGGCGATTCGCTGACAGCCTTCGGCTTCAAGGTTATCGATGACGGCGGCACGGCTCATGGCGGCGTCAACAAGGATCAGTCCACCAACTGGATTTCTTTCGACGTCGCCGGCACGCCCGACGCACCCACGCTTTCGGCCAGGGGCGTCCTTCTCGCGGAGGATCAGGCCTACACGTTCAGCCCCTCGGATTTCAGCGGCTTCAACGACGTCGATGGTGATGGCAAGGGCTTCATCACCTTCACCGACATCCCCTCGGACGGCCGCCTTCTGCTCTTCGGCCAGAAAGTGCAGGAAGGGCAGCAGATCGCCGCCACGTCCAACAACATGTCGAACCTGAAGTGGTACGCCAAACCCGATACAACGGGCGACGCTGCGACCGTGCTGAAGTTCACCATATCGGACAATTCCACGAGCGCGCTCGTTTCCAACGAAGCATCCATGGCGTTCTACTATTCGAATGTTGAGGACGCGCCCTACGCACGCAATGACAAGTTGACGATCAATGAGGGCACGGTGCTCATCGACGTGCTGGCCAATGATACCGACGGCGATGGCGATACGCTTGCGATCGCCAATGCCGAGGTCTTTAGCGGAGACGCCTCCGTCGTCATCGAGGATGGCGACATCAAGCTCACCTGGACCGGCCGGGATCTCGACGCCGGCGAGAAGCAAACCGTCATCGTCAGCTATGAAGTGACCGACGGCTCCCGCTTCGATACCGCGCTTGCTGTGATCACCGTCAATGGCATCCGCGAGGACGGCGACGATATCGGCGGCACCTCTGTCGCCGAAATACTCACCGGTTCCGATGTTGAGGAGTTCATTTTCGCGCTCGGAGGAAACGACACGATCATCGGCAATGACGGCGACGATGTGATCGATGGCGGCATCGGAAACGACGTGATGAGCGGAGGCGAAGGCGCCGACACGTTCTATTTCGGCAAGAAGTCGGGAAAAGACATCATCCTGGATTTCGGCTTTGACAGTGAGATCGACGTCATCGATCTCTCCGACATCAAGCAGATCACCAGCTACAAGGATCTGACCAAGAACCATCTTGCGTTCAAGAACGGCGATGCGATCATCACCATCGACAAGAAGAACACCATTACGCTCGATGACGTCGTGAAGACCGATCTGTCGGATGACAACTTCCTGTTCTAGAGCGTGTCGCAGCTATTGGGAGCCATTCTGTTGGCTCAATGTATGGACCGGCTGCGTTTCGCAAGTGAGTTTCGCATGAACGTCGGAAGTCGCTGATATGTATCCGGCCTGTTTGATCGGCTTTTGAACCGTGGCCATTTTGGAAGTACG
>Ga0307515_10013541_pt1 | contig 15228 bp, 3 predicted proteins | sample 17_EM_MG_FD_194513 | JGI IMG/M metagenome (GOLD analysis project Ga0307515, IMG submission 194513) | Populus trichocarpa ectomycorrhiza microbial communities from riparian zone in the Pacific Northwest, United States - 17_EM | ecosystem: Host-associated > Plants > Roots > Unclassified | place... | reverse complement strand
ATATATTAGAACCCTCTAAGGGCAAATCTAGATCTAGTAGGGTCTAATCTAAGCTAGGTAAATTCTTTTATAACCTAATTAAGGCTAAGGGCTTTTTGGGAGCTACCTAGTACCTACCTAAGGAGGTATGGAAGACTTAGAGAGTTATCTACGCTATAAACGGAAAAAGGATATAGACTAACTGGCCAAAGCCTCTAGTAGTCTAGAACTCCGCTATAGACCCAACGCCCAGCAGTTAGACGATTAGGTTCGTAAGGTAGACAACTTCTTTAAGATGCTGATAATACGAGATAATACCAAAGAGCGTACACGCTAGATTATTAGTAAGATTAAAGACCGATTACTAAACTAGATCGCACTTAATTAGCTTAATAAAGAGCAAATTACTATATAGCTATAGCTGTAAACCTTTCTAAAGAAATGGACTTAAGATCTGTATATTATATAATATAATAATACAGAGCTATTCTAGAATGGGATACAGCTGGACCGCTACGACTTCTGCCAGTTTATAAACTTTATGGAAACTCGTGCTTAGCAGATGGATCTAGAGCCCTTTAAAAATAAGGACGGTAGCATCCGTAAGAAGGAGAAGATTGGGTTTATCTGGGCTAGAATTAAGCTAGTAATTTGTGACGAAATAAAGCGCGTGGGAGCCCTATTACGGATCACTATATATACGGATTTCGAACAAGCAGTTCTGAACGCTAAAGATGCGGTAAGGAACCAGACCTCTTTTGGTAAGAAGCTGGGGGGTTACTAAAAGCGCGGGCACTCTAGTAGTAATGTAGGGCAGACCCAACCATTAAAGAAGCCGTTCTTAAAGAGAACTTTAGAAGGGTTAAAGTTAGGAACCTTAAATAATGGGAAAGACTCCTAGGGTTAACCTAATACCCGTCCGGCACCTTTATGGGAACACTTTAAGAAGTTAAGAGAAAACTCTAGAGGTAAATCCTATTAGAAAAACAAGCAGAGTAATAACCGCACTAACAATCTAAAAAAAGAAAAGCCCTAGTCGCGGACCTCTTCTGGCTATAACTAGGGCAAGATACGGAAGGAGAGACTCTCCGTATTGCTGTTAAGCTAGAAATAACACTCCCTATAGGTGAGGTACGACAGTTCCAAGCACTATATAATAGCGGCGCTGAAATTAATTTTATATAATATAATTTGGTAAAAGAGCATAAACTTATCCCATCGTAAAGGTGGCGGAAACCTATTATAGGCTTTTTGGATAAGCATTGGATTAAGCTATATAGTGCCTATAAGCTTATAGTATTAGTAGCTGATATATATAACCGCATTAAGGTGGTCGGCCCGTAACCCTTTTAGGCGGCTAACTTTGTAGGTTACAACCTTATCCTTAGATACCCTTGGCTAGCAAAAGCAGATTTTAAGATACGCTTTAAAACTGGAGCCTTTAAATAGTGGAACGATAAAGATTTAGAAGGGCGTATATTACTAATAAGCCTAAAGGACATCCTAGAGAATATAGCCCTAGGCGAAATAGTGTACGCTCTATACCTAAAGGAGTATCAGATTTAACCCCTATTTGATGGCAAGATGGGTATAGAGCCTAGTATAGGTAATAACCCCTCTATAACGGAGACCCTATAGGGAACTGCCGGATAGGTCGCGGAGATATTATAGGGAGGCGGCGATCTTAAGGATTTTATAAGATACTTTAACCGTTACGGGTTACTATGGCTTAAGCAATATGCGGAGAGTATGCTACGGCACCTTAAGCGCTGCGTTAAGGATTTCCCTACCCTTTACTGGCTACTGTATGAAACGGTGCAACGTACGGTGGCAACTATGTACGAGTAATTACTACGACGCATGACGCTGCCCGCAAGCATCCTAAGGGAGCTCCGGGACCTACCCGACGATAACACGGAGGACGAACGCGACCCTAATTTGTTAAATATTCTAGCAGGCCTAAGGGACTTACTAAGGGTATTTTTGGGCAGGAGAGCTAAAGTCCTACCGCAGAACTTGGAGTACGATTATATAATTAATTTGGAAGAAGGTAAATAACCACTAAACCTTCCTATCTATAACCTCTTGCGTAAAGAGCTTGAGATCCTACAGGAGTACCTTAATGGGTTACTGGAAAAGGGGTGGATCTGGCCTAGTAAGTCGCCGTTAGGCGCACTAATCTTCTTTATCCTAAAACTAGATGGAACTATAAGGCTATGCGTAGACTATCGCGGTCTTAATAAGATTACAATTAAGAACCGTTACCCACTATTACTGGTTAGTAAAATGCTAGATCAACTATCTAGGGCGAAGATCTTTACAAAGCTGGATCTATAAGACGCCTACTATAGGCTCCGTATTAAAGAAGGGGATAAGTAAAAGACCGCTTTTAAGACCTAATACGGCTACTTTGAGTATCTAGTAATGCCTTTTAGGCTAGCTAATACGCCTATAACATTCTAATTATATATTTATAGAGCCTTAGGGGGACTAGTTAACCGTATATACGTCGTCTATTTAGATAATATCTTAATCTACTTAGAAAACGAGGATTAATATAAGTAACACGTCCGCGAAGTACTGGAACGTTTAGATAATTGGGGCCTCTACGCCAAGGCGTTAAAGTATATCTTTAATACTAAGTAGGTTGAGTTCTTAGGTTATATTATAACGCCTATAGGTGTAGTTATGGACCTAGTACAGGTGTAGACGATTTAGGAGTAGCCGGAGCCAGAGAGCTACTAGGATATTTAAGTATTCCTAGGCTTTGCTAATTTCTATAGGCGCTTTATCTATAACTACTTAGACGTCACCTAATACCTATCTAACTATATTACGGAAGCTTTCTAAAACCCAACCTAAGGAGTAAAAAGCTTAAAGGCGGTAAAAAAGAAAACTAAAAAGGAACTAACTAAATGGTATAAGCTATAGTTATAGCCCGGAAAGGTTTAGGAGGCCTTTTAGGAACTTCGCGCGAAGTTTACGGAAGCTCTATTGCTACGGCATTTCGACTTAGATTAGCTATTAATGATAATCACTAATATATTAAATTTTGCCCTTGCCGGTATCCTACTACAACCTAATAGGCATCTAGACGCTACCTAGCTCTATTAGAGACTAGTAGCATTTTATAGCAGAAAATTCCAGGGACCTAAAGTTAGGTATTATACCCATAATAAGGAACTGCTGGCTATAGTTAACTGCTTTAAATAGTGGTGATACTACCTTGAGCACGCGAGCTATACCACTTGTGTACTCTTAAATCACCATAATCTACGCTACTTTATAACTATAAAGGAGCTTATATTTTAATAAGCTAGATGGGTAAAGGAGCTTATGCGATTTAATTTTAAGATTAAATATAAGCTAGGGGAAAACAACCCTGTTAATAAACTGTTATAACGGCTAAACTATGCCAAAGGCTTTAAAACGGGAGAAGGAAAATAGATAATAGATATCTTACTCCCTATATTACAAAACAAGCTCTAGGTGTGGGATACTTAAGTACCTACAGCTCCATATACTAAGTCTTAGGTGGTGTAAGCCCTATTGGTTTTTACTAACGTTTTAGCTAGTACCCGGTCCGTTACTAATAAGGGTTTAAATATACCTAGACAGGACATCCTTAATATATTCTTGGAACCTAGTAATATACTATCCCTAATTACTAAGCTATCCCCTTAAACCAATAGCGAAGCTATAGAGCAATTGGAACTCGGAGCCCTGTAATAACTAAAGGACTTTAACCTCGTAGCGGCCTTCTTAACGCACGTGCATTGAAGAGTTGTAAGATCTATGGTACTATTTAGTCTTATACTTAGAGCAGTACGGAATAAAATAGCTTTTACCTAGGAACTATCTAAAAGGTTAACGGACCTCATCCGTAAGGTATAATAGAGGGACGCTTTTTATACCATTTTTAATACGGAAGTAGACCGGAAACGTAATAAAAAGGAAGCTGCTAGGCGCTACTATTGGGAACTAGACTCGATGGGCCTACTACGTAGAGGTGGTAAGGTTTGGGTGCTATAAGAAGCAAATCTACGATAGAAGATTCTTATAAAGAATTACGATAATTCTTTAAGCGGCCACTATAGTCAAGCAAAGATAGTAGAATTACTTTAACGTAAATATTATTAGCTAAGGCTTAATTAGGAAGCAAAGGAGTATATTAGCCATTATAAGAAGTATTAAGTATATAAGATCCGCAGGTATAAGCTATAGGGTTTACTTAAATCAGTTCCCCCCGCTAGTAAGCTATAGCGATATTACGCCATAAACTTTATTACGGATCTCCTGCCATCTAAAGATGGCTAAGGACGAATATACGATTTGGTCCTCGTACTTATTAATAGGTTTTTAAAGTACGTCTAATACCTTCCCGTTAATAAAATGATTAATATATAAGAGCTTACTAACCTAATTAAGGAGAAATGCTTTCTTAAAGTAGATTAGCCGCACTCTATTATTACTGATAGGGGCAGCGTCTTTATAAGTTAGTACTAGTTGGATCTATGCTTCTATTTGAAGATAGACTACCGTTATAGTACGGCTTTTTACCTATAGATAGATGGGCAAACGGAACGCTAGAATTAGAAACTGGAGTCTTACCTACGGATATATTTAAACTACTAGTAAGATAACTAGTATAAGCTACTTCTGTACGCGGAGTACGCTTACAATTTAAAGTAATATATATTGTATAAGTATGTACTAATCCAGATTGCCTATGGCGTCCGACTATTTAGGTTTAATGGTATACCCAACGATTACTGGCTAAGGCCGTATAATCAGTTATAGGATCCTACCGGGAAGTCTAAGGATATCTACTAGAGAGTATAAGGATACCTCTAGGAATGGGAGGAGTAATAGAAGTATATAAAGCAGAGCCTATAAGATACCTAAGAGTAGTAGAGACTTTGGTATAACCGCAAGCACTAGGATAAGCATTTCGGAGTAGGCAATGAGGTTTTATTACGTTTAACAAATATTAAGACCCGTTAACTATTAAAGAAGCTTAATATAAGATACCTAGGTCCCTTCTAAGTTAAGGAACGAATTAGCAAGCTAGCCTATTGTCTTTAGCTACCCTTATTTATGGCCTATGTGTATCTAGTGTTTTATATAAACCTACTAGAGCCATAGTATAGACTACCGCTGGAAAAGAACTTCTATCTAGGCCTAATTAAACACTTTAAGGTGGTGGGCAAGCGGTACGAGGTTGAAGCTATACTACGCCATAAGTCTGTTAAGAATAAGCTTTAATTTAAAGTTAAATGGCTAAGCTAGCCCGCTGAGGACTCTATATAGGAACCAAAAAATTACCTTAATTATTGCGAAGATATTTTAAAAGAATATTGGGACTAAGGTTTATAATCTGCAAGTCGCAGAAAGCGCTTTAATACTATAGTGTTATCGTGACCTATAAAGAAAGCTCGCGAAAAGAGTAAATAGGTTAAATTGGATATGGAACGGACAGGCTTTGGAAACTATAGGGATAGGGCTACGGCCTAAGGCAGGACGGGTCTTTAGCCTTTTTACGTATATAGCATAGAGTTAATAGGGCATTTTGCTAGAATTGTATTCCTATTTATTAATCTATACTAGAAATATTGTTCCTAGGGCTTCTAAGCCCTTTTTAAAAGCCTTACGAGGCCTTTCTGAGCACCTAATCGAGGTCCTTAATTGCTACTATGTATAAGAACGAATCCTAAAAATCTAAACTATAAATGCCTAATTTAAAAAGCCACTACGCCTTATTATCATTAGGAGCAGGATTAGTATTTATTGGGCCACTAAGTGATGGCTAATAAGAATGGGATCCAGATGCCTTAGTAGGCGTATGAGTAGGCATAAAAACAGGGGCAGGATGATGAGGTGTAGCTGGAGTAGAGACTCTTAAACGCTTAACACTAATATTAGGTCTAAATTAATACTAACGAAGCTCTTGCGGCGTAAGCTTATAGTTAATAAAGATACGCTTAAGCCTAGAATAAATAGAGATGTTGGCTGGCTGGCATAGTCCAGAACCACCAAGACCTTACTACGGCAACTGTTAGTTACCTATCCGCTAGGTACCTGAAGGGTAACCTACCTAATACCATATTATGTTATGCTCTTTTGAAACTTAACGCGTATGCGCGAACTTTTTCTTATAGTAGACAGCGACCTTCTTTTTATTACCCCCATCCCTTACCCTATCCTCAGTATACTAACCTTACTCTTATATTAGGCGTTACTGGCTGGCTTACTAGGAATTATAGGCGGTATAGATAGCTGTGGTATAGTCTTAAATTTAACCTAGACGTTTAGTATTAGCGCTTAAATGGGAGAGAGCCTGGGCGATGTAGTAGTTAAGGATATTAAAGGAACGTCGCCACTTAGGCCTAGGCTATTAAAGTTAGTAATAGAAATCTATTAAGGATAGAAAAGCTTACCTTAACGCAACTGCCGCTCTTAGTACGTATACATTGATTATAAAAACTAAAGGTATTAGATCTAATGTAGTGTGTCTTATTACAAGCCTCTAGAATCCTGTTATTAGATTTCTGGTCTTTTAAAGACGTATAGGTAAAATTATTTAGGTAGGACTAGTATTAGTTATAGGTTAGTGGGGGTTAGGGTTCTATGTGCAAAGGCAAGGCTAGGATACGCTGTGGAATTTACTTAGAAGAGTAGTTAGTAGGAGAACGAAGAGGTATATTAAATTAATGATAAAAAAGAAGAAAATCTTAATGATATATTAAAGATACGTCTAAATTAGACAAAGGTTAATAATGGAAAGTAAGGTGTTAAGGAAAAGGATTAAGCTTAATAAGTAAAGTGTCTTTATACTTTACCGTCTAATACCCTTTTAGTAAATAGCCGTAACCTTGCCAATATAACTTTGTTATAATAGCGCTATTTAAAAGGAAGGAAATACGCGTATAAGTTATTTAACCATTACTTCCTTATAAAAACTAACTACGCGGCTGGGGGAAGGTAATTAAGACGTTAAATTAAAGACGTATATAGGTTAAATTAGACCTAAAACGATACTATAGTATTAAAGAATAATATTATAGACGTTCTTAACAATCGTATAATAGCTATAATTGCTATCGCGAAATATCCCTGTTTGCTAGGTAGTAGAGCTACGCTAAATATATAGTATAGGACTACTAGATTTAAAACCATATGCACTAAATCTTAAGAGATAAGTCTCTTTAACTAACTAATTGATACCTTAACCGCATTTAATAGCCTAAGGGCAAATGCGGGAGTAATGCGTTAGTAATGTAGGGAATTATAAGAAAAGGATTATAAGAAAAGATTATAGACCATATCTTAGCAGTTAAAGATGATGGCAAGCTAAGGCTCCGTACATTAAATCCCATACTAAAGGTTTTATAGAACTATACTAAAATACTAAATTACCTACGATACTTGTAATTAATTGCAGACTGGTATAAAGGCTTAGAAGCAGAGTTGTATAAAAATCCCTATATTAGCCTAGGTAGTCATTAATATGCTTCCAGTAGGCTTTTAATGGGTCTTTTAGCAATCCTTATATCTTTTCTCTAGTTATATTTTTTTCTTATTAAGGTTTTTTAGGAGTTTAAAGCAGGGGTTAGATAAATAGATAATATATAGCGGTATGCCGACACCTCTCTAATATCTCTCCGAACCTCTTCCGGGACGAGCCCTTATAATCTCCCTATTGTAAGGTAATGGCGATTAGGGGCCGACTGTAAGAAGGGGGGGGGCAATATAAGGGATATTATTGCGGACACCTTAAGTTGCTCTTAGGACAACCCCCGGACGCCCCTTAGATAATTGCCGGTCACATGCCGGAGGCACGTGCCCGTAGTATATAGTCTCCATAATCTTAGAGGCCTTACCTCCTTAAGGATTCGTCTTTTTCACCAATCTATCCTGTTCCAATCGTGTCCTTATAGCCCCCTGTCTACAAGATCCCCTCACACTTACCGCATTTTGTACTTAGTATGGATTATTTAAATACTTAGTAACGCTATTTAGCCTCGCAAATGCTCCGAGCTCGTTTTAACATTACATAAACGATACCCTGCGCCCCTACCTAGACATCTTCTATACTGCTTATATTGATAATATCTTAATATATAGTAATAACCTGACCGAATATTGAAAATACGTTAACCTTATTTTATAAGCCCTATATAGAGCTGGTCTATAATTAGATATAGATAAATGCAAGTTTTATAAAACGGAAGTTTTATACCTTAGGCTTCTTATTTCTATAGATGGTATATAAATAGACCTAAAGAAAATTAAAGCAATTATAAACTGGTAAGAACCTGAGAACGTTAAGGATATAAGAGCCTTTATATGATTTGCTAATTTCTACTAACGGTTTATTAACAACTTCTCCACCCTAGTTTTACCCCTTGTGGCTCTAACCTAAAAGGATAAAGCCTTTATCTTTAATAAGGAATATAAGAAGGCCTTTACTTATCTAAAGGTTATATTTACTACCGCGCCTATACTTTAACACTTTAACCTAAACCGAATAAGTGTTATAGAAGCTAACTTATCCAACTACGTCACTAGAGGCATCCTATCTCAATATAATAAAGAGGGAGTATTACACCCTATGGTATACTATTTAAAACGACTAAGCCTAGCCGAATATAACTATGAGATCTACAATAAGGAACTACTAGCTATTATTAGATACTTTAAGCAATAGCAACCCAAACTAGAAGGCGCTAGATTCTTAATTAAGGTCCTTAGCAATTATAAGAACCTATAGTACTTTACGACCACAAAATAGCTAAGCTACCGTTAGGCCCGCTAGTTAGAATACCTATTTTATTTCCAATTCTCAATTACATACCGCTTAGGCGTTTAAGGCTAGAAGCCTAATACCCTAACCCAACACTCGCAAGACGCGCTAGTACTAAAAGAGGTACATTCTTACCGAAATTAGACCCTACTTCGCCCCAAACTATTCAACCCTCTTACTAAAGATCTTATGGTATAAGTCCTCGAAATAACTAATCAATTAATTAAATAGATTATAACTAATAAATACCCAAATAACAAGTTCATCTAAGAGACGCTTAAGCTAATTTAAGATAGTGTTAGACGCTCTAAGAAGATCTCTCTAAGTAAATATAAAGCTTGTAGAAACCGCTTATATTACTAAAACCGTCTAGTTATCCCTAATTATAATAAACTTAAGCTTAAGCTCTTTAAACACGTACATAACCTACTAGTAGCCGGCCACCTAGGCTAAGGAAAAACCCTAGAGCTACTTTAACGGGAGTACTACTGGCCGAATATATATAATATAACATAAAGGTATATCTCTAGCTGTTATATCTGCTGACAAGCTAAAGCTTTATATAAGACATATAACGGCCTTTTAAAGCTACTGCCTATTCCGGACTAAAGATAGAAGGACGTCTTAATCAACTTTATTATTAACCTCCCTATAAGTAAGGGCTGCACGAATATTATAGTAATTATAGACCAACTATCTAAGATAAGACACTTAATCGCCTACCCTAATATATTAATACCTACCGTCGCCTAACTGTTCCTAAACTACGTATAGAAACTCCACAGACTCCCTAAAACGATTATCTCTAATAGAGGCAGCTAGTTTATCTTTATATTTTAGAAAAAACTAACTACCCAACTCCGCATTAAAGCACTATTATTTATAGCATACTACTTGGAAACGGATGGTTAAATAGAATATATAAACGCTATAATAGAATAGTACATTCGGATATATACATTATACTTATAAGATAACTGGATTAACTAGCTTATATTCGCCGAGTTTACTATAAATAATTCCGTTTCGGAAACTATAAAGGTCTCCCCGTTCCTAGCTAACTACGGCTAGTATCTATAAATAGGTTTTAAAGCCTTTAGTAATATTCCTCGCCCTACTTATTACGCCTTATAAGTTACGGAAACAAATAAATTTATAGAGAAGATAAAGGAACTATAACAGTTTCTTACTAACGAAATAATATGGGCTTAATCTATCTATAAAGCCGCAGCGAATAAGAAACGAACCCTAGCACTAGCCTACCAAATTGGTGACTTCGTCTGGCTAGATATAAGAAATCTAAATATAAAACGACCTGCTAAGAAGCTTAATTAGAAGAACGCTGGCCCTTATAAGGTTAAGAAGGTTATCTCCTCCTACGCCTACCAACTAAAGCTCCCTAATACGGTTAAAATCCACCCCGTATTCCACACGTTAGTCCTCTACCCCGCTACTTCCGTATTAGACGCCCTACCCAAATAGATATAAGACCCTCCCCTACCAGTTAAAGTAGATAGTAAGAATAAGTACTTTGTTAAAAAAATTAATAATATTAAGTATAATAAACGGAAACGTTAATATATATATCTTATAAAATAGAGAGGCTTTACTAAGCCCTTATGGGAACCTATTAACTCTATAGGACTTATATAAGCCGCAGAAGACTTTTATAAACTCTATCTAGAACTACCACAGCCCCATCTTGCAGAAGCTCAAGTTTAAAGGGGGGGTATTGTCACGGGACACCCCCGTGACACCTTATACACATTTACCTATTTCCACCGACTTAGCAACTAGAGACTAACCACAAGACGGCAATTTGCGGCAATCTAACGGCAATCTGCTATATTCTGCCATATTCCGCCAAGTTCCACTAAATCCTGCCAAGTTCTGCCAGGACTACCACCTAAATCCTATTCTGCTTTGTGTACGTATTAACTAAGCAACCAAGCTAACAATATATACCCTTTCTTCCCGTTTCCCTACCTTTTCTCCTTACGCAACGTCTTGACCTTATTACACAGTTTATGTATATAGCTTAATAGTATCTACTTTGCTACATATTATCGCCGCTTATACTTACTCCGTGACAGAGATAAATCTACTAACGCCTTAGCATCTCCATTAAGATATCTATATCCTTTTATTATAAAACTGCTAGGTAACTAAAAAACGCTAATACTAGTATAAAAGCGTACCTATAACAGGTAGTCGCCTATAGTTAAGATAACTAGGTAAATTACCTCCTACTAGGTAAATTTATAGTAAATAACTATGTCTTAACTACTATAGGACTTACCCCATTTTTTGCGAATAAGGGTTATTACCCCTAATCTGGCATAGAGCTACTAGAACCTATTAATAAGAAACTGCTATATAGAAAACGCCTTAAGATGCTACTTGCTAACCAGTATATAAACTATATAAAAAATCTACTTAACTACTATAAGGGAGAAATGGCCTAGGCTTAAGTAAAGTAGGCCTACTTCGCCAACTATTATAGAACGCCACCACCGGAGATGCGTGTTAGTAACTAGGTATAGCTAAATATACATAATATCTCTATATAGAGGCCTATAAAGTTACTTAATTATAAGAACCTCAGCCCCTATTTAATTAAACGAGTTATTAATAGGGGAGCCGTATATAAGCTAGAACTCCCGCCTACCCTAGCTACCCATAGGATATAGCCCGTATTTTACCTATAGCTACTATACCTCTATTAGCCTAACCCCTTACTAGGGCAGATATAGCCTAAACCCCTATTAGTACTAATCTAAAATAAAAATAAAGATAAGAACTATAAGAAGTGGACCATTAAATAAATTATTAACTCTAAATACTTTAATAAAGGTAGAGGACAACGGCTCTACTATAGAGCTATATATATAGGATTCGATATAAATTAGCCAGAATGGCAACTATAGGAAGATTTCAAAAATGCAAAGGATCTAATTAGCGACTTTTACTACGCGAACCTATAGAAACCAGGCTTAAGTAAAGACTTTATACTTAATCCTCTATAGGAGCCCTTATAGAGTTAAACCGTTATATATTGCTACGTAAGGGCAAATTGCTATTAGATTGCCGTCAGATTGCGGTAAAGTGCGATTACATAACCGGAATATCGTTAAGATGTCCAGGAACTTTAACTAGCAGTTAAAGTTATCTAATTAGTCGGATTTTTAGATGCTAAGCCCTATTATATAACGTTGTTTTAAGCCTTTAGCAATACCCCCCTTTTTCTTCTTTTCTATACCTTAAGTATCTCTTCTATATATATATAGTAACTATAGCGTTACCAGAGCTCCACCTCTATAAAAGGGGGGGTAGTGTTATAGAACCCTACCGTAGGGGCCTCTATAGGAGAGCCCCGTGCTCTTACATATACCTCGCGTACAGCTTATATCAGCTACGCGTAGGTATATTACCTCCTTACGCCCTCGACCCTTACGATTAATCGCGTAATATCTTATAGACTCCTTAAATATATACACTTTATAGCCACTACCCCCGTCCTATAACAAAAAGTCGCTAATTAGATTCTTTGCATTTTTAAAGTCTTTCTATAGTTGCCATTCTGGCTAATTTATATTAAATCCTGTATATATAGCTCTATAGTAAAGCCATTATCCTCTACCTTTACTAAAGTATTTAGAGTTAATAATTTGTTTAATGGTCTACTCCTTATAGTTCTTATCTTTATTCTTATCTTAGATTAATACTAATAGGGGTTTAGGCTATATTTACCCTAATAAGGAGTTAGGCTAATAGAGGTGTAGTAGCTATAGGTAAAATATAGGCTATATCCTATATACAGCTCCTCTATTAATAACTCATTTAATTAAATAGGGGCCAAGGTTCTTATAATTAAGTAACTTTATAGGCCTTTACGTAGAGATATTATATATATTTAGCTATACCTAGTCGCCAATACGTATCTCTAGTAGTGGCGTTTTATAACAGTTAGTGAAGTAAGCCTACTTTGCTTAAGCCTAGGCCATTTCTCCCTTATAGTAGTTAAGTAGATTTTTTATACAGTCTATATACTAGTTAGTAAGTAGTATCTTAAGGCGTTTTCTATATAGTAGTTTTTTATTAATAGGTTCTAGTAGCTCTATACTAGATTAGGGGTAATAACCCTTATTCGCGAAGAACGGGGTAAGTCCTATAGTAGTTAAGACATAGTTATTTACTATAAATTTACCTAGTAGAAGGTAATCTACCTAGTTATCTTAACTATAGGCAACTACTTATTATAGGTACGCTTTTATAATAGTATTAGCGTTTTTTAGTTACCTAGTAGTTTTATAGTAAAAAAATATAGACATCTTAACGGAGATGCTAAGGCATTAGTAGATTCATCTCTATATATTAGAGTTAAATTATATACCTTAGTTAGACGTAATTAAGTTAGATAGCCTATATAGTCGGTAAACTTTATAAAGAAAGGCGTTAGTAATATTACTAACGGCTATACCTTCGGTTAGGACGTAGTAGCGCTCTTTTATAAGTTAGTATATTATTATAAGGATGTTCTTATAGGTATAGCTATATTATTTATAGGGTAGTAGGTTAATAACGAAATCTATAGCGATATCTACCTATTATTGTATAGGTACTAGTAGAGGGTATAATAGTCCTTAGTACTTTATATTAAAGGTCTTAGCGCGCTTATAACTATAGTAGGCGCCTATAAAGCGTTTAACTAAGTCTATTATTTTTAGCTAGAAGTAGTATTAGCTAAGAAGCTTATAGGTTCCTTCTTTACCTAGGTAGCCGCTTAATTAAAGGTTATAGGCTATTTAGATTAGTTGCCGTTATAGATTTTCTAAGTTAGGGATAAATAGGCGGCCTTTATAATAAAGCCTATTCTCTTTTACTTCTAAGGCTGCTATATTAATCTAGCCTAAGCTTTAGAGGTTAGTAGGCAGCGTATAGGCGCTAGCGGTCTTTACGGTAATAAGTTAATATAGTAATAGGTTAATAAAGGCGTTATATATTATAGTAATAAGCTTATTAATTTTAAGAGGTAACTTTAGTTCTATGGTATAAAGCTAGTATATAATTAGCTCTATTATAGGTAGTATACCTAAGGCTAAATTTTATACTTTTAGGATTATCTATTATTAGAACTAATTGCGGGGGTTATTTTTAGACTAAGGAAGGTCTTATAAGCGGCGTATTAGGCTATTAGGTTTAGTACCTTATACTTCTAGTCTATATATAATTTTAAAGTTAAAACTAGAGAGGAACTTATTTTAATATACTTAGCGTTAGTTTAGCTACTTTATAGTTATAAAGTACTTAAGATTATAATAGTCTATAAGGACTTTAGTTAGCTAGTTAGGCTCTACTAAGGAAAGTTTTAGTTAGAATTCTTTAAACGCTCGTATAATTATAAGGAGTTCTTTATTATAGATCTTATAATTATACTCTTATAATATAAGCTTAGACGAGTAAAATGCGACTAGGTAAAGAAGACCATTATTACCTATTTAGGAAAAGACGCCTACGTTAACATAATCTAAGGAGTTAGTTTTAAGGTAGAGTTATTATCCTAGTGTAAAGTAAGCTAGGATAGGTGCTTTAGTAAAGGCAGTTTTAAGGTCTTAGAACGCCTTCTTATATTTAGGCGTTTAGGTAAAGTATAGGTATATTTTTCTTCCTTTTATAAAAAGGCCCTTTATTCGCATTATTGCTATAAGTAGTGCTACTACGACTAAGAAGTTGTATATAAATTTCTAATAGAAGTTAGTAAAACTAAGAAAGGCTTATACGTCCTTAATATAGTTAGGGGCTTACTATTTAGTAATTATATATACCTTCTTAGGGTCTATACGGACACCCTTAGTGGTAATAATTAGTTTAAGGTATTTTACTTCTATAACTAAGAATTTGCATTTCTTTAAATTAATATAAAGTCCTACGTCCCTAAGGCGCTATAGAACCTTTTAAACGTGTTTAGTATACTTAAAGGGGTTATTACTATAAATAAGTATATTATCTAGGTACGCAGAGTAGAAGTTATTAAGATAGTCCTATAAGGCGTTATTAATATAGCTTTAGAAGGTACCTAGGCTGTTATATACGCTAAAGGGTATAATAATATATTTAAATTAGCCAAAGCGTAATACGAATATAGTTTTCTATTTATTACCTTCCCGTATTTAGAAATAGTTAAAGGCGGTAATAATATTAAGCTTAGTATAGATTTTAGCTTAACTAAGCCGCTTAAGGGTCTTACGTATAAGCGGTACTAGGTATTAGTTTTTAATTATAATAGCGTTAAGTCCTTTATAGTTAACGTAGAATTAAATACCTTCTTTTAGCTTCTTAACGAGAAGAATAGGGGTAGCTACTAGTAATATACTAGGACGAATAAATCCTTTATTAAGGTGCTTATTAATATACTTTTTTATAACTAAAAGCTTATCTTTTAATAT
>Ga0307515_10013540_pt1 | contig 15228 bp, 1 predicted proteins | sample 17_EM_MG_FD_194513 | JGI IMG/M metagenome (GOLD analysis project Ga0307515, IMG submission 194513) | Populus trichocarpa ectomycorrhiza microbial communities from riparian zone in the Pacific Northwest, United States - 17_EM | ecosystem: Host-associated > Plants > Roots > Unclassified | place... | reverse complement strand
AATAGTATTAGCTTATAGGTATTTTTTTTTTGCATATATAGATAGGGCTAATGGCTAGGGGCCTGCTGGTTTGACGCCTAGATGTAGGTTGTAGCTATAGTTAGTAAAGAATAGTGAGATTTCTGTGGTCTTATTAACCTGGTTATTTGTGGCAAACTTGGTAAGGGGGAGCTAATCTACTTAGTTGTCTTGGGTGAAGCTTACAAAGGCGCGTAGGTACTTATTTATTGCTGCATTAATAATCTTAGTTTAACTATCTATTTTAGGGTGCCATGCGGAGCTAGGGCTTAGGGTTACCTTTAGGCGCTAGTTTAGGCAACGCTAGAAGTTAGAAACGAATAAAGAGCCTCTATTAGAAACGATGGTATTTAGAGTGCCGTGTAACTTATAGACAGTGTGGATAAATGCTTTAATAAGCTCCTTAGTGTCTAGGCTAGTGATAGGAATAAAGTGTCTTATCTTCGTTAGGCGGTTAATAATAATAAAGATGTGTTTATATGTTTTGCCGTTATAAAGGCACTTAGGTAGGTTAATAACGTGGTTAATAGAGATATCGGTCTACGGGCGGACTAGTAGTTTTAGTAGTTTTAGGAAACCGGGCGGTGCTAAGTGTAGGGTTTTTATACGGAAGTAGAGAGCGCAGTCTTTTATAAAGGTAGCCGTAAACTATAAAATACCTAGCTACTAATAGGTTTAATTAAGGAGGTCTAGCGTCTTAACGTGGCCTAGGTAGCCCGTAGGACCCGAACTATACGTATAGTATACGACTTCTAGTTAGAGTTTAGGTGAATTAGGGATAAATACTTAATTCCTATAGTAGATTAGGCCGTCAACAATTAAATATTTAGATTTATTATAGCGGAGTAACTTCCTAATCTGCTTAGGCTAGCGGCGTGCTTTATGGCCTTCCTATTTGCGTAGCGTAGCTAATATATCCCTAGCGAGTTTATTTTCCTTATAGGCATTCTTAATAAGCTCCTTAAGGGGTTTTTTCTTAGGCTTTGGGTCTATTACTATAATAAAGTCTTTAATACTCTAGTTTTGGGATTTGCTTAGCAGCTCTTCTAGGATAGCGGGGTCGACTTTTTTTGGTGGTAAGATAACACGGTCTCGGTGTTGTAGACGTTTATTATTAGCATTAGTAGGTACTACGCCTAGGAGACGGCTAAGAGCGTCTAGGATTGTAGCTTTAGTGCTAGGCCTATAGGTAATAATAAAGTTAAACTAAGAGAGGAACTTAGCCTATCGGACTTAGCGCTGGTTTAGTTATTTTATTATTATAAAGGTCTAGAGGTTCTTATAGTCCGTAATAATCTTAAATAATTGCTTAGTTCCTTATAGTTTAGGGCGCTATTCTTCTAGTGCTTTTATAATTACTAGGAGCTCCTTATTATATATCTTATAGTTATATTTTAGGGCAAAGTGCTTAGTAGAGAAGAATGCGACTGGCTTAAGTTTGCTATCTTCGCTAGCTTAGTAAAGCACTCCTCCTAAAGCCTAGTTTAAGGCGTCTGTCTCTACTACGGTTTTCTTTATATAGTTGTAGTATGCTAGGACTAGTGCTATGGTAAACGCTATCTTTAGTATCTAAAAGGCTTGTGCTTAATTAGGGCCCTATAATCAGTTGGTACTCTTCTTTAATAGCCTAGTTATGGGTTTAACAACTATAGAGTAGCTTTAGATAAATTATTAGTAAAAGTTCGCGAAGCTGAGAAATTGCTATAGTTCTTTAATTAACGTTAAGTCCTTCTATTTTTATAAGGCCTATACCTTCTTAGGGTCTATATTTATGCTATTAGTTAAGATAATTAAGCTAAGATATTTTATTTTAGTCGCATAGAACTTAGACTTATTAATATTAATTTGCAGTCTGGCGTTACTAAGTCTCTAGATAACTTTATTTATATATTTAGTGTGCTTAGTGCGTGTTTTAGAGAAGACAAGGATATTATTAAGGTAGGTAGTATAGTAATTATTAAGGGCGTTATGTAAGATATGGTTAATATAGTTCTAGAATATGGCGGGCGCATTATAGAGACTAAATAGTATAACTAATATCTTATAGAGTCCGAACCGGGTAATAAATGCTATAAGCTACTTATAACCTTCTGCAATCTGGATCCGGTTAAACGCAGTAATTACGTTAAGCTTAGTAAAGTACTTAGCACTATAGAGTGCGTTAAGTGTCTCGCGGATTAGTGGCAGTAGGTACCGATTCTTAATAGTAACTGTATTTAGGCCTTGGTAGTCATAGTAGATTTATACGCCACCACTAGGTTTTATAGTAAGGAGGAGTGGTATAATAGCTAGTGAGGTTAATTTATAGATAAAACCCTTATCTAGCATCTTATTAATCCATTTCTTTATATAACTAAGTTTAGTAGGTAAGAGTGGTCTATTTTTATAATATGGGGCCTGCTTTCTGGGTATAATCTTAATTTTATAGTCCTATGGTTGGTAAGGGGGTAGCTTATCTATATTCTTAGGGAGAAAGTGTTTAATATATTCGCGAAACTCTCTTAGTAAGCGTTATAAAATATCTTTACGGGTTAATCCTAGTTTGCCTTTTAGGAATTTCTTAATATTAGTATTAACTATCTTTCGGCGTAGAAACTTAGGCTTAGTTTTTAGGTTTATCTTAAGGAAGTTATAAAAATAAGGGGGTAGCGTTTTGCGGGCTTTCTCTATTATATAGTTGCCTTCTACTAGCTAGCGGAAAGATCTTTTTAATAGGTTTAGTACTTCTATTAGGCCTATAGGTAGCTCTTTAAGTAGCTATTAGTGCTCTTTTTATTTAACTAGTTCTACTAGCTTCGCTATATAGATCCTTATTACCTTTACGTCTTTTTGTTTATAGAACTGGGTGAAATTAACGGCATAAGTGCATCTAATGTTGTCTAGGTTGGGGCGTGTCTAGTTCTCCGGTGCTACGGCTGGGCTAGCATGGCTTAGTTAACCCAGGGGGGCGGAAATAAGGTAGTAGCTTTACACGGTACGCGTAGGAGATAGGTATAAGGTTGGGCGTTACGGGGGGAAGGTCTTAATTGCTCTAGTTTTAGTCTTAGTTATAACGTCCTTGGCTATTATACGTGTAGTTGTATATGCGTATAGTAAATAACTTAAAGTTAGGTGTTTTATTAGCTAACTTAGGTTAAGCGGGTATATGCGGGGGACTTATAGTTCTGGCGGTATTTATTTTTTTAGGAATAGGGTAGTAGTCTAGTCTTCTAAGATCTCTGCTTTGTTTATTATGTATATTAGGTTACTAGTATTAGGCACCTCTTCTACTATCGGCTGACGGTATCTAAGCGTTGGCCTTATAATGCGTCTGTATAGTGCTACTCGGTTATAATTAGGAATGTGCTATAGGAGACAGTTATAGGCATAGTAATTAGAGTTAAACTTAAGCTCTAGAGCGGGGAAGTCTGCCCTTAGGTTGTGTTTTTTAAGCTAGGGCATTCTAAGAATTACTAGTATAGAGGGTAATAATTTCGTGACGTAGAAGAGTATAGATTCTGTATAGTGGCCGATTATTATTTTTGCTATAAAGTAGTGGGTAATAAAGCTGGATGGGAGTCTATTAGTAAGGCGGAGTGGTTTTAGGACTAGGAGTCTTTTTATTATAATATTATGCTTTTTTATAAGTAAGTCTTCGTCTATAAATACTAGTGCTGTACTACTGGTGTTAATAAGGCTTATTGTTTTAATGAAAACTTATAGGAGTAGGTTATATAGTAAGGAGAGGTAGGTCTAAATAAGGATAGCATTTCTATTGTTATTTACTATTTTAAGGTTAAGTAGTAGTTAACTTAGAATAAGGTTTAACTGGTCTAGTAGTATAGATCTAATCCTTTTATTCTCCTCCCTGTATAGTTCTAACCCTTAAAGGTAACTTAGTCTAAGGGTTGGCCTTTTAATAACTGACTTATAGGGCTTGGCTAGTAGCTATAGTCTTAGCTAGTATGTCCTAACGTATTGGTCTCCAACGGTGTATATATGCTAGAGGGTACTTCACTAATAATATAGCCGGTCTTATAATTGGTAGTGATATAGAGTACTTATCCGTAGTTTGCGTACGGGACTATCAGCTGGGGCTATATTGGGGAAGGCTATCGCGGGGGCGGGTTTCTGTGTCCGAACTCACGTCCTCGTCTGTGGTTACTGCTTTGGTTACTATTCCCTCTACTAAAGAATCCGCCGCGGCTAGGAGGGGGTTGGCGTGGTGGCATTAGAAGGGGATTTAGGTTTATCCTAGGGTTGTAAGCATCTTTCTAGTGGCTAGGTTGACTATATGCTATATAAAGTCTGTTATCTATACAGTGTCTTTAGACGTTATTAGGGAGGCTACTACTACCGCTGCCGAATTTAACGGTGTTAAGGTTTATTGGGTTATTCTATAGTACCGGTGCTAAGGTATTGTTATTAGGTAATATAGGTCAATAGCCGCCAGCGGTACTTGGCTTAGCGGTATTTAGCTTTATATAGTGGGCGTAGTTCTATAGGTTATAAGCGAATATATCTATCTACTTACTCTAGCCTTTATAGTTAGCATTACCGATCTTACGGCTAAGGGTAAAAGCTAGGTCTTTTATCTTTAGGGAAATATTCTTCTTAAGTAAGTCCACTTTTTGTTCCTTAGTCTTATTTGCTTTAATTATTAACTTATTAAGCTCTACTTTCTAGGACCAGTAGTTACGCTTACCCTGGCTTAAGGTATCTAACTTATTTTTGGCCGCTTAGGTTATGTTAATAGTCTTATAGTGCTTCCTTATATATATAAGTATAAATTCTCAGTTAGAGAAGGTCTATTTGTTTAAGTTATTTAGGTATATGCGTAGTATATTAAGGCCATGCTTGATATAGTTATAGGCCTTATCTATTAGCATGTCTAATATATAGAGGACTTCGTCCATTAGGGTCTTAAAGTACTTTATATCTCTTTAGAAAACGCCTTAGATCTTTATTTCCTATATCTTAAATTTTTCTTATTTTTTAATTGGTGATCCCTTGCCATTAAATGGAGTTAAATCTTTTGCTTTACGCTTTTTTCTATAGGGCTTAGTTAGAAGAGGGGAGCTAGTAGCTATATTCTTCTTAGCAATAGTCTGGGTAAGTATAGTAATCTAAGAGCTTAGACTTTATATGGTCTTAGTATATGCAAGAGCTTACTGTTTATTTTATTGTATACATAGTTTAAGCGTCTTAAGGGAGTTAATTCTGTGCTAAGCTTCTTTAAGTTAGGACTTTATAGTTTGGCCTTTATTATAGACGGCTTAGAGGCCGTTCTTAACGCTAGTTAAAAAGGTTATATATGTAGAGAGGTGCTGGAAGGTTCCTGCCATATTAAGGTCCTTAGGGTACTTCGGATTACTCCTAATTGCCTAGGCAATATGGGTATAGGAGGTCTTAAAGAGGTAGGCGAGCGCTTCGCGTGGGTTCGTTAATGGGGTGTTATCTATATTATGGTCGCCTATTTTAGGGGGTCTGGGTAAGGCAATTAAAATCTATAAGACTGGCTGTAATGCTAAGATTATTTAGGACTGTGCTGGGGTTGTCTAGGATTGTCTGGGACTGTGGTATGGTGTTGTTAGTTACGTCGGGTCGCGATTATACTAGGAAAACGGAGATAATATACTAGGAAGAGAAAGAAAACAAAGGTCGTAATAGGGCGCAATTAGAGATACTATAAACTGTCACAGTGCTGTAATGTAAGTAGGCTAAATAACTACATTGTGGTATAAAGAGGAGAAGGAGGTAAAAGGGAGTATTGTATATAAATAGTAGGGGCAGCCGCCAAGGCGCTAGTGGTAGGCTAGCTAATAGTAGGAACAGTATAAGACAGTATGAGACAGTATGGAACAGTATGCGTCAGGACAGTGCCGTGACAGCTAGTATATTATAGGCTAAAAAAATAATAAAAATTCATTTGCGTAATTGGTATATAACTTTAAAATAATATATTATATTACCTTAATTGCATGTTAAGGAATATGCAGTTAGCTTTTAAAGTTATTAAGTAGGTCAACTGCGTGTTATTTAACTTTTAAATATATTAAGTTAGTTAATTGCGTATTAAGTTAGTTAAGTTAAATATCAAGTTGGTCAATTGCGTGTTAAGTTAGTTAAGTTAAATATCAAGTTGGTTAATTGCGTGTTAAGTTAGTTAAGTTGCATGTCAAGTTGGTTAATTGCGTGTTAAGTTAGTTAAGTTGCATGTCAAGTTGGTTAATTGCGTGTTAAGTTAGTTAAGTTGCATGTTAAGTTGGTTAATTGCGTGTTAAGTTAGTTAAGTTGCATGTCAAGTTGGTCAATTGCATATCAATTACGCGAAACGCGCTAAACAAAGTCTACTTAAATCTCATCCTGCGAATATTTTCCCGATATATATATAGAGGATAAGAAAAGTACTACCTTATCCATTTTATAAGAAGCTATAAGAAGTTTAATATAAAGGCTACAGTTAATATACGCGGATTTACAAAAGGCCTAGTTAGCAACCTACACGTACTAGGGGTATAGGTCGACTTAAAGCTTAAATAGGGACTATATATTAATATTGTTAAGGCGAAGACGGTTACGCAAATAGCCGCACTAACCTAGCTCACAGCCTCTATATAGGGCGCCTCCTTTTAAAAGGCGCGGACAATATACTCTACTATAGTCCGGCTGGCAATCTTATATAAATATAGCACCTAGTACTTACCACCAAAGTGGGTAAAGCCTAAGGAGATAAGTAAAGCTAAGCTGCGCCAACTAGGCGTAGCGCAGAACCTATACCTCTATACTATTATAGGGGCGTATAAATTAACGCTAATAGCAGTGCTAGAGCACGAGACGGGGTTTCCACCACTCTAGATATACCTAGAAAAGCTAGCTGTAGCCTACGCGGAAAAAATATAGGAGGAGTAGGTAAGAGAATATATTAAGAGGGAGTGCAACACTATATAAACCACAATAGCCTACTAGCTCCAACTAAGAACAAGGCCACTAATATGGCCTACTAGAAGGGATAAGCTTAAGAGAATAGCGGCTACTATTATAGGGATAGATATGTAGCCGGCGGACCTATCTAAAGCGCAGTATAGGATAAGCAGAAGGGCTAAGGTATAAAAGGCATTTAAAAAATAGTGGAAAAAGGAGTAGGAAAAGTATTAGAGTATACTTAAGCACCGTACAATGGCCTAGGCCAAACTATAGAATAAGAAGGTCTATAAACGCTACGTAAGGCTTACTAAGATAGAGAGTATAATTAATACGCTGATTAAAATAGAATATATAGGGCTTAATAGATACCTCTACTACCGAAAAGTACTAGGGTACCTAACTCCGGCCTGCCTATATAGCCACGACTAATAATTAACAATGTACGTAATAGTGTTTTGCCCTAGGCACACCGCTAGCCAGGCGGAAATATATTACTGCGCCAGAATATCCTTATATAAAGAGCTTCTAGCTAAGCTAAAGGCCGCTAAGGTAGTTACGGACTGGTTTATATAGATAAACCTCCTACTATACCTCTTACTAGCTAGGAAGCTAGCTAGGGCGAAGGAAGGAGGCTAGGAAGTACCTTAAGAAGAAGAGGATAGTGGAGTATAGCAAAGTATGGCAAAGTACGGCAAATTACAGCAATGTCGCGGCAATTCGCCGGTTATAGTAGAATACTACAGAATCTAGTAGAACTTAGTAAGTTGGCAGAATTTAGCAGAAATTAGTAATTTGGCAGAATTTAGTAGAAATTAGCAAGTTAGTAAAACTTGGCAAAACTTAGCAGAATTTAGTAAGTTAGTAAAACTTGGCAGAACTTAACAGAATTTGGTAGGTAACGCGCCCTAGTACTATTATAGCTACGGAGCTACAGAGCTATGTATAGACTTCTACACTACTAGCCTTACGGGCCGCTAGCCCTCACCCTACTTAGACAACTAGACCAACTAGGACGGAACTTAGGCCCTAGCTATATACCCTACCAGACGGACCCAGGAGTACGCATTAAGATAGCTTTTCTATAGCGCCTTAAGGAGACATCTACTTATGCTTAGCAGTTACTAATTAGAAGAGAGGCTATATAGGCCGCATAACAGCAGAAGGAGAGGTTTTATCCAGCTATAGCTGCACGGTTTCCCTTTTATATATATATACCTATATAGACCCGCTATATAGACCCTAACGGGAGCCGCAACAGCGTAATTAAATATATTATCTTATCTTATAGAGGATAAGAAAAAGACAGATAGTAAGTTTTAAAAATTATTAATTATAAAGATAGCGATAGTAAAATATAATATAAAGTTAAGTAAATAGGCTATAATAAGACTACCTAGGAACTACTAAAGAATTTAAAAAACGCTATAGAAAAGGTAAAGAAGTATTAAAAGAAATTAGATTAGGAAGTATTAATAAAAAAAAGTTACTAAAGAAAGAATTACCTAAGGGGGATAAAGGAAGAGATATCGCTAAGATACTTATAGTTATTTTCTTTCCTACTTAAGGAGAATCTATTTTTTTATTACTAAGTTTCTAAAGACCCTACTAAACTAATTTCTATTCCTTTAAACGGACCTTCTTATAGACCTTTTTAAGATAAAGAAAATAAGTAGATATAGTAAGGTAAGACTTAAAAGCCCGTTGCTAAGCATTAGTAGCCTCTTGCTTAGCCTTATAAAAGTAATACAACTTATTAAGGGCACTTAATAGCTTACTACATCAGGAAATTTTTTTTTGGCTCGTTGTTGCGGTTTGCAGCAATTTACGGCAATTTGCTGTAAACTATACGGTTGCAGTAGTCGTATATAGTCCTGTGCGGTTTGTAGTGGTTTACAATAACCCACGCAAAGCCTATATTTTTTATAGTAGTTTATAGTAACCTACGTAAAGCCTATATTTTTTGCGGCAATCCGCGCGAAGCCTGTACGTAGCCCTTGCATTTCGCACATTTCGCACATTTTATACGTTTTGTACGTTTTGCACGTTTTGTACATTTTATACGTTTTATACATTTTGTACGTTTTATATATTTCGTACATTTCGCATATTTTATATATTTTATATATTTTACACGTTTCCTATAGATTACTATAATATACTTTTAAATATATTTATATTATAACTATATAAAATATAGAGCTATCTACTTAGAGCCTCTAAATCGTTAATTGGCCTAGTGCCTACCTGCCTGCCTACCTGCCTACTTACCTACCTGCCTACCTACCTACCTATCTATCTATCTATCTGTCTGTCTATACCCACCTACTTATACCTACCTATTTATGCCTACTGTCTGTACCTACCTGTCTATACCTACTATTTGTACCTACCTGTCTATGCCTACTATCTATGCCTACCTGTCTATGCCTACCGTCTATACCTATTTATCTATACTACCTCTAAACGGTAGTTATCTAGGGTGCCTCTATAGGAGGGCTTAATTTAATTTAATTTGGTAATAGACTAATAATAATACTCTAGTTTGATTCGACCGATTAAATTGTTTAGTATTTACTAGCTAGGTCGTTTAAACGGTTGGCGGTCGTTTAGCTCTGGCAATGGTTGTCTAGCTCTAGCAACAATCGTTTAGCTCTAACGACGGTCATCTAGCTCTAGCAACGGTCGTCTAGCTCTAGCAACGGTCATCTAGCTCTAGCAACAGTTGTCTAGCTCTAGCGACGGTCGTCTAGCTCTGACGATAGTCGTCTAGCTCTGGCAACGATCGTCTAGCTCTAGCAACGGTTGTCTGGCTCTTATAACAATCGTCTAGCTCTAGTAACGGTTGTCTAGATAACAACGGTCGTCTAGCTCTAACGACGGTCGTCTAGCTCTAGCGACGGTCGTCTAGCTCTGACGACGGTCGTCTGGCTCTAGCGACGGTCATTTAGCTCTAATAACAGTCGTCTAGCTCTAGCGATGATTGTCTAGCTCTGGCGACGGTCGTCTGGCTCTTACGACAATTATTTAGCTCTAGTGACGGTCGTCTAGATGACGATGGTTGTCTAGCTCTGGCGACGGTCGTCTGGCTCTTACGACAGTCGTCTAGCTCTGGCGACAGTTATCTGGCTTTAGGGACGGTTGTCTAGTTCTGGTAACGGTTATCTAGTTCTGGCGACGGTTATCTGCTAGCTGCAGTTCTAGTGCCTCTCTAGGTAGAGAGGATATAAGGAAGGAAGGGTAAAAAATAAGGTGGCTACCTATGTATAAAGGCTATTGGGAATATAGCGGGGACCCAAAGTAATGTATATTATGCGGAGCTTTATATAGAGCCTCCGTACGCAGAGCTTCGCGTAAAGCCTTATGCAGAGCCTCTGTACGTAAAGCTTTGTGTAGAGTTTTATATAGAGCTTTATATAAAGCTTTATATAGAGTTTTAGTAAAGCTTTATATAGAGCTTTGTATAGAGCTTTATGTAGAGCTTTATATAGGACTTTATATAGAGTTTCGTGTAGAGCTTTATATAGAGCCTTTATATATAGAGCTTCGTGCAGAGCTTTGTGTAGAACTTTATGCAGAGCTTTGTATAGAGCTTTATATAAAGCTTTATACAGAGCCTTATATAGAGCTTTATGCAAAGCCTTTATACGCAGAGCTTTATATAGAGCTTTGTGTAGAACTTTGTGCAGAACCTTATATAGAGCTTTATATAGAGCTTCGTACAGAGCCTCGTATAGAGCTTTATACAGAGCCTTTATACATAAAGCTTCGTATAGAGCTTCGTGTAGAACTTTATATAGAACCTTATATAGAGCTTTATATAAAGCTTCGTGCAGAGCCTTATATAGAGCTTTATATAAAGCCTCGTACAAAGCTTTATATAGAGCCTCGTACAAAGCTTTATATAGAGCCTCTATATGCAGAGCTTTGTATAAAGCTTCGTGTAGAACTTCGTGTAGAGCTTTGTATAGAGCTTTGTGTAGAGCTTTGTATAAAGCTTTATATAGAGCTTTATATAGAGCTTCGTGCAGAGCTTTGTATAGAGCTTTGTGTAGAGCTTCGTATAGAGCTTTATATAGAGCTTTATATAGAGCTTCGTGTAGAGCTTTATATAGAGCTTCGTGTAGAGCTTTATATAGAGCTTTATATAAAGCTTTGTGTAGAGCTTTGTATAGAGCTTTATATAGAGCTTTATATGGAGCTTCGTATAGAGCTTCGTATAAAACTAGCTTAAGTCGCGATTTTAGCAATTTGCGGTAATTTGTAGTAATTCGTACAGGCTACTTATAAGTAGCTGCGTATTTGTAGCAATTTGCATAGGCTACTTATAAGTAGCTGCGTGTTTGTAGCAAATTGCTGCGAATTGCCGTAAATTGCGACTTACGCAGGTTTTGTAGACCCGATTTTCGCTTACAACAACGTGCCTAAAAAAAATTTCCTAATGTATTAAGCTTTATAGCGGTAGATTAAACTTAGAACCCTAGTAGCAATTAATAAGGGCACTTAAAGACTATTATAAATTATAGGACGCGAATATTTGGCATTAGAAACAGATTGAACATTATAGCAAGATCGCACGTTCGCTCGCGTACACTTAGCATAAAAGGATAGTTGTTAACCGGTAGGTTCCGCGATCGTGATATAAACTAACCCCTCTTTTAAACAACAAGAATAAGGAGATAGTATTATTTTACTAAGTAATAGTATAGCAGCGACTATATAAGTATAATAATTGGTAGAAGAAGAAGAGACCGCTTTAGGTATAATAAGTAATAATATTAACTAAATTAATTAGATAAATATTATACCTCTAGTAAATAACTTAAAAATATAAGATACCTTTAAGGACGAAGATAAAGAGGAGGGAGATAGTGTTACGGACGCTATAAGTACAATATTATAACTACTAGGAGAGGAGTTAGAAGTAACCTATTAGATAATTAAAGTACGGTCTAAAATAGAACTAGTAGAACTATATAATAAGGAATAGTAAGCAAGGTTACGTAATATAATCTATAATAGAGCAAATAAAGTAGATAGAGTAGATAGAGTAACGACTTTCTTAGGAGTATAGATGTGTATTTAAAGGACTATAGTCCCTACCTAGATAGTTTTCTTCCTTATAGTAATTCTTAGAATATAATTGGAGTTAATCTATTAGGTAACCATTCCACTAGTTATATTTATTATTGTTATTAACTATTCTATATCTATATACCTAGCCTATTAACAGAACCTACTATAGTATTTCCTATAAGGTTCCGTTATATATAAGAGATAGAAGTTAAAGAAAGCTTTAGCTCTATTAAGACTTCTATATTAAAAAGATTACTAATAATTTTTACCTAACTAATATATACCTAGCCTATACGCCTATAAGTACTAATAAGCTCTTACCTAATCTATTAGAAGCTTTAAAATAAGATATCTACGTCTACTAAAGGATAATAGGATTACTACTCTATGCGACTTATATAACAAGACCTAATATAGCTAGATCTTTAAGTAAGCTATTAGAGTTCCTATATAATCCTTTAGCCCTATATAACGCTATAGCTTATTAAGTAATTGCCTACCTATATTAGACTTAGACTTATTACGGACGCTTTAAGTACGATGTTATAACTACTTAGAAAAGAGTTGGAGGAAGCTAATTAGTTAATATAAGCACGGTCTAAAATAGATCCGGTAGAACTATGTAACAAGGAATGGTAACTAAGTCACGTGATGTGATTTATGTAATCTGTGTGATTTGTATAATCTGTATAATAGAGTAGATGGAGTATACGTACCTTATATATAAGAAGGATTTTATAGGAGTACGGTTGTGTATTTAAGGACTTTTAGTCCCTACCTAGATAGTTCCTTTCTTATAGTAATTCTTAGAATATAATTAAAGTTAATCTATTAGGCAACTACTCCACTAGTTGTTATTACGTTATTAACTTTACGTATTACCTATACACCTAGCCTAATAATAGGACCTACTATAGTACTTACTACAAGGTTCTGTTACATAATTACTACCTAGTTATAGTATTAAAAGTTAAACAATATGCCACTAAAAGTAGCTACTATAACGCCATTGACGGCGGCAACTACTTTAAGGTTAGGAGGTGATACTAGTATAGTAGATACTGACTTATAATAACCTATAACGGTTAAACAACTATAGAAAATAGTTAACTAGTTAATAGAAAATAATATAGTACTTAAATAAAGGGTTAATAGGATAGGAGTAATAAAGGTTAAGTTACTATTAATTAAAAGATTTTTAGAAGAGAGATTAAAGCTTAAAGGATTTTTTATATAAATGCACTTTAAGGTTGCGTAAGAGGGAGTAAAGCTAGTAACATCTATGGATTAAATAGCGTATATAGGATTGTTCTTATTAGGAAGAGTACTTAAATAGTTTAAGCCTTACCTTATAGAGATATAAGTAAATAGAATAATAACAACGAACTAAGAAGTACGGTTTATGTTCTTAAGCTAGAATGGATTTATAGAGCGACTTATATAGATATTTAGAGACCTAAAGGTAATAACTATAGTAGAAAGAAAGCTTTAAGATATTATATAACGAACCTTAGCTATTTAATATATAACGTAGTTCTAAACGCTAGTAATATAAGTTAAGTAGAATAATAGGGCGCTTATAGCATAGTATAAATAGGGACTTAAGGCTAAAGTTTAGGACGTAATTATTCTAATAGAAGATGCGGATACCCTAAGGGAATTAATAGATTAAGTAATAAAGATTAATAATAGGATCTACTAAAGGGAATAGACTAAGAGAGGTTAGAATAGAGTTTTATAGTTATATAAGGCGCAGAGTACATATTAACTAAAGCTAAGTTAGAAACTATAGTATGGCGTAGAGCTAATAGATCTAAGTAGTACTAAAGAAACCTATAAGAGATAGAGTAAGATACTATAGAAACTAAGAGAATAAGAATTAAGTAATTAAAGGTCTAGGGAGCAAAGGCTAAATTAGGGATCTTAGTAGCAGAAGATATTTAGGCGGACTTTATAATAAGAAAGATGGTTTAAAGAGGGAGTTTATATAAATTATAGAAAATAGGGTTATTTTACTAGAGATTATAAAGATAGTTAGAGTTACTATATAATAAAGGGAACTGGACTAGTAGACGGTATATATGTATAGAGGGACGATAATACACTATAAGGAATAAAAGATTGTTTAATTAACTACTTTATATTTTACTATAATAACGCGTGCCGAATTTATAAAGACGCTAAGTATAGCGTAAGCTATTAGCTATAGAAACTTAGTTTAGAGAAACTAAGAGCTACTTAAGACTATAAAGAGTAAGATAGGCTCTATAAATGCGACAAAGATTTAATAGTAACTTTTAGTACAGTATTAATAAGGCAGTATTTAAAAAGGGACTTTAGAAAAAATCTATTTAGCGATATTAAGAAAGAAGATTTTAAGATATTAGTATTAGAAGTAGAGACTAAGACTACTATAGAGTAAGGTTTAGTAACGGGTATTATAATACTATTGGATACGGCATCTATCGCTTTATAAGATGGTAAGAAGAGTATCTTATAAAGATTAAGTAAGCAAATAACTACTAGTGCTAATTTATCACTTAATAAAGGCAAAAGGCTAAAGGCTTAAGATTCTTAAGACGAGATAAGAGATAACTAAGATTCTTAAGATAAGATAAGGTATACCTAAGGACCTATAACGGACGAAAACCGATAGAGTAGGGTAATAGCTTAGTTTAAAGATATACAAATGAGCTTGGGATAGAGTTTCCTATAGGCATTAAATTCTTAAGATAAAATAAATGAGATTTAAGACTCTTAAGACGAGATAAGAATACTACGAATACCTAGTTAGACTAAGGTGGGAGCCAAGCTTAAGTTAAAAGCGAGCTTAGGATTAAAGAATCTAAGGGACTAAGAATTTGGAGTATAAATAAGGATACCTATAGATAAAAGGCAAGAGGCTTCTTTATAGATTAAAGAATCTATAATCTAGGTAGTAGTTAGACTAGGAGATAGATATATAGACCTAGAGGACTTACTAGTTAAACATAGTATTTAGCCTAAAGATTAAAAAGTTAATACTAAGATTAAGAAGTATAAAGACTTTAAGGATTTATATATAAGACGCGAAAGAAAAGAAACTATAGAGGAATTTAGAGCAAGAATTACCTTATAGTAAGAGTAGAAACTAGATTAGAAATCTAGTCTACTAGGTTATATAAGGGATAGAGCGCTAGTACAAAGAATTACTAATAGGCTAAGAGTAGGCATACTAAGAGCTAAGTAGCT
>Ga0307515_10013539_pt1 | contig 15228 bp, 20 predicted proteins | sample 17_EM_MG_FD_194513 | JGI IMG/M metagenome (GOLD analysis project Ga0307515, IMG submission 194513) | Populus trichocarpa ectomycorrhiza microbial communities from riparian zone in the Pacific Northwest, United States - 17_EM | ecosystem: Host-associated > Plants > Roots > Unclassified | place... | reverse complement strand
GCGTTGAGAGGCTGGACGGGCAATATCTCGAGGCTTTAATGGCGTGTTTAACTCGAGGCATAAAATCACGCATGCGCAAACTCATGGGGGGGGGAAAAGAAACACCTCGTAAATACCGACAAACATGTCCGAGACCGAACTATTTCTTCTTTATCCCTTTTTGTCCGCTCTTGCAGGTACGTCCAGGACTGTCAAGGGCGTTTAACAGCAAGGTCTGAGGACATCGTCACGCATTTACTTAAATATGGGACTCGACATCCCAGTGTTCCTTCACCTCAACCCCCAACTCCCTCACAACCACCACAATGTCGAATGACGAAAAATTCAACGCCCCCGACGCAGACATCATCCTACGAGCTCTCGGTCCCCCCAAGCGCGATTTCCGAGTTCACAAACTCGTCCTCTCCCTCGCCTCACCCGTGTTCAAGGACATGTTTTCCCTTCCCCAACCAACCTCAGGCGAGTCGAGAAAGTCGAGTGCAGCGGAGCTGGAAATCGTCGAAGTCACGGACCCCACTGACGCACTGGACGTGATCCTAAGGATGGTTTACCCTTTCGCCCCTCCGTCCTTCGACGGAAGCCTCGACACTCTCGTAGAATGTCTGGTCATCGCGGATAAATACGACATCCAAGGGGCAAGATCACGACTACGCGATGTGTTGGCGCGGGCCAGCTCTACTCAGTCACTTCGAGTGTATGCCATCGCTTCTCGATTCGGGTTTGCCAATCTTGTGGATTCCGCATCTCGTCACATCCTCTCGTCGGTTCATCTCACGGGGATCTCCGACTCCGTACCCGCCAGCGCATATCACAAACTGGTCAGGCACCGCGCGAGCTACCTCGAAGCGGTGGTGGAGATTATCAAGCAGGCACCCCTCAAGACGAACTGTTATAGTTGCCCGGGGGGAATATATGGTGCTGAAGAGGTGACCAGGCTTAGACTCGCACATCTCGTCATGGCAGGCACTCCTGTGGAGGTTAAAGCCTGCGTAGAAGCTTGGGTGAAGGCGTACGGGCACAACGCCGAGTGCGATGAGGATTGTATTCCGAAATTCATTTGTTCTGTGATTTCGAGGGTCGACAAGGGTTTGGTTAAACCCGGAGCGTCGCCTCCACAGAAGAAGCGGACTATAAAGAGGAGGGCGTGATTTTTTGTGGTACTTCACACATTATGTAGCATAGGGACATTGTGGGACTTCTGTACCTTGTACTGGCATCGAGATTGTGTATCGATAATATCTTCTTGCTATCGATCTATGTGGGCGCTGACCGCCACTTCCGTGTAAGATACCGCGGCCACTCATTACTATATACTCTCCTGTCCGGGACCATGAATTTCTCGACCCCGCAGACGAGCCACGCTCCATTCGTTTCCAAGAGCGTCCATGATTTCCGCTACACCGGCTCCAGTCTTTCGGGATAACAAGAATCCGGCGAGCTTTGAGATAGGGTTCCGCATATCTTTTGAACAACTCCAAAGTCATGGGAAGCCCCGCGAGGGATGGTTGCCAGCTCATCTTCCGTCCAGGGCTCTACCAACTCCAGTCTTGGGATGACATTGGTCAATATTCCTACTAGGAGGGTACCCCAGATCAGCAAGAGGCCTTGGATCGTACCAGGTGCGCCTCGCTGATGTAAGCCCGGGGAATGGACTTGGCCGTGTATTCCGCCTCTTGCGATCCATAGTCAGGCGCGACGAAGAAGTGGGGGGCGAGTTTTGCGATGTCGAGGACGTCAGTGACTCGATTCTGCTGGCTGAGTTGAATAACCTTCATTCAATTTGGGGTGGTGCCATGCCTGTAGAGCCGAGATAACTTGTTTTACGTGGTCCGCGGTCGTATACTCACTGTGTGGGCTATAAGTGTGCCATTATGGATGAGATATGTACGTAGGACAGACACACTTATCCGGGAAAGCCTCCTTCACTGAAACAATCACACGGTTCACCAAATCATTCAACCAGTGAAGCTAGGACCACGTCTCCATAAGACGATTTTTGTTCAGGTGCGCGAGTTTTGATGGGTCCAGGATCGTTCTGCGGTGGATTAACGTAGGCAATTCAAACTGTGCAAAATGGTAAGACAGGTGGCGGGGGGAGAAAGACACAGCGTCCTACCTCTTGGATCATCTCTTGCAATGTCATGACCGTCGTACTGTTTGGCGCGGTCTTGGCTGACGAAGGTGAAACTTCGAATGGTCGCGTTTAACGCCCCATCCCGCGAGCGCGAGCCAATTCAGAACCACTCCACGTCCCCGTCCACGTCTCCCTCAAAGTCGTCCTCCCGATGCAGAGGGATAAGGGAAAACTGGAGTGAAGTGATGGAGGGAAGAATGGTCCCGACGATTACAGAGCTGTGTAGAGGTATACAACCGGGGAAGCACATGGCATGACTGGAGGTCCGATAGAGTGAATTGGTTGGGGAGGAGGGCCAGAGGGAGACCACTCAGTCGGCGGGATGGGTCGATAAATGCATCGTACGCCAGAGGTCAACGTTTCAACGCTCACAATCAGGATTCCCGTGTATTGCCAGAGACGCGAGACTCGTACTGGAACTGGAAAGCCATTGGTTCACCGGGGCCGCTTTGTGCAGGAAATACGTTGTGTCGATCCCAAATCACAAGACCGTGCGGGGATCCAATCTGGTGATCCCGGGGGGCCTCTTGGATCCAAGCGTAAATACACCGCCGACGAATTGTTCCCTTCGAAGAACGGGATTCTGGATGGCAACCGTGGTGTGGTCGGTGACTCGTCGATCTTCAACCTGGTCAGGCCGGAACTCATCAGCGCGAAGCACTCAAAAACTGAAGGCAAGAGGAGGGAGTCGCACTTAGTATTTCCATGTTTTCGACCCGAGCGAAAGCGCGTATATGCGCCTCGATGCCCGCCAGCGTATCGATATCCGAGTGTACTGACCAGGCTAGGCTGGAATCCAACCTCAAGTTCAGAGGGGGGGCAGCTCTGAATCGCTTGGAAGTACTATGCGGCGGGACCAACGGAAGCGCGTCGGTTGCACGCAATCGAATAAAATTCAAAGTAGATCTTCCTGAACGGCGAAGCTCGAAGCTGACGGAAAACAGGCGCCTACTTGACCAAAGGCGAACAAACAAACGTCTTGAACACAGACGCAAGACCGAGTGGAGGGTGGCTATGCCGCGCCCCCCAGATCACCGTTCCTTCGCCTTACCGTCCGTTCTCGTCTACCGTTCCCATGCACCAACCCATTAACTCGGGGACATTCGGCCGCATTGTTCAGGTGCCCCTTGGCCAGTATTAGCGCCCCATTTATATTCTGTACAGGCCGCATGTAACACTGCTTGCTCCCTTCAAACTTGACCACCATTGTCGTACTATTCCACTCACGCCAGATTGCGACACAATCACGCGAGGTCAAAGCGTTCCTCGACGACAGAATCGATATCCTGAACAGGAATGCAGTCGAAGTCCCCCCCGCAAAACAGATCTTCAGAACCGCTAGTGGTATTCTAGCTCTGGTTCGGGTAAGTGCTTTCACCGTCCTGTGTTCATCCGTATACTCTAGGTCTTATCAACGACCCAACAAGGACAAGATTATTGACAGCAAAGATTCCGTGCGGCTGTCCGAATACTGTTTCAGCATATGCGAAGCGGTGAAGACCGTAATCAGAGGGAAGAATACAGATGATCTCGATGAATCCGTGAGGATAGCACTCGAGGTTTCGGAAAGGTGTGTGTACTGGCCTTTGCCCTGTCTTACCATACCAAACAACTCCTCTAGGGTTATACGCGAAATTGAGCGGACTCTCAGGAGGGTGGCAAACATACTACACACAAAGTATAACAAGAAGGTCGCGACCCACACCCCAGAGACCCGACAGATACTGGGCGCTCCCAAGACACTGGGTCCCAGTCGGAACCTCAGTGCAGGCGGGCGTGCCCCCATCTTAGCACCCGTTGACACCGCCACAACCCCTGTATCCGAGAACGGTATGCCTTTGGCCCCGTAACGGAATGCTGATTGCTCCCCGATAACTTCTTGTTTTTTTAACTTCAACACTCCCAGGCTCTGAACATTCGATCAGACGCGCACTCGCTCTGCGCGAATTCCCCTTCCTGATCGAGGCAATCTTCTTGAGCAAGAATGGGGGTGACACGATCCGCTGCCTCCTCGGGAACGACGCACAGATCTTTATCGATGTGATAGACGAGGTATGTCCTATATTTTCTCAAATGCGCCGATCTCGATTCTAATCAACAGATCCGCGGTGGTTGTTGGCTAGGTACTAGATACGCCCGATCTTTCGCCACCAGCCCGAAGCAGGGGCCTCAGATTGTTGTATAGGGCGTGTGGCCACCACAAACTCCTTCCGAGTCCCTTGAAGATCTCCATTTGCTATGACCGGACCGGCGACGCATTGTTCAGGGGTGGATATGCGGACGTGTGGAAGGGACAGCATTGTGACCGGGACGTTGCTGTAAAGGTTCTAAGGACATACTCAAACAGTGATCTACAGAAGATAGTTGGTGTGAGTTGCTCATCGCACTCTCTTTCCGTGTGCCAATTCGCTGACAGTACCCTGTGTAGAGGTTCTGCAAGGAGGTTGTGACATGGAAATTCCTTCGGCATCCGAACGTCCTGCCACTGGTAGGAGTAACGATGTCGGAGGCCCGGTTCGCGATGATATCAGACTGGATGGCAGACGGAAACATCAACGACTTTGTCGGGAAACACCCGGACGTAGACCGGCTGGGGCTTGTGGGTTCTCCATTTAAAATGTTGCTGTTCTCACCTTGGTGACAATCGCAAAATCCTTTAGCTCGCAGGTGTCGCTAAGGGGTTGATCTACATTCATAGCAAGGGGATGATTCATGGGGATCTCAAGGGGGTGCGTATTTTATGGTGAAAGTCACTCCTATCTTGACGAGTTTGACTGTCAAGGCCAACATACTGATTGACCCAACTGGCCATGCCCGTTTGGCAGACTTCGGTCTACTTACAATCATCTCGGACCCCGCAAACTTTTTGTCCTCAAGCTCGTACGCGCAGGGCGGCACGATCCGATGGATGAGCCCGGAGCTTATCTCTCCGCAGCGATTCGGATTTAAGAAGAGTCGGCCAACAAAATCTTCAGATTGTTATGCTCTTGGAATGGTCATATACGAAACTATCAGCGGGAATCCACCATTCCACAAACACTCAGATATCACCGTTTCCTTGAAGGTAGTGGAAGGTAAACGTCCTCCCCGAGGGGTGAGGTTCACGGAGAACCTGTGGAAGACTTTGGAACTGTGTTGGGCGCCCCAGCCGAATGATCGTCTGGGTATCGAGGATGTTCTTCAGCGTTTGGAGAAGGCCTCAAATTCGTTGGAGAAACCTTCTCCTGGGATGGGTGAAGAAATGGAGGATGGTGATGGTTGGGACTCAGCAGACGGTTCTTCCGATGTTCCAGGTGGGACGAGTGAGATGGTTGTAACTGGAGGGAGCACCACCACGCCTCCTGATTTGAGTCATCTTGTTGATCATCCACGCACCCCCGTCTCGGGACACCCAATGACCCTTGAGGCAGTTAGCGAAGGAGATGTAGGTGTGCTGGGTCATGAGGCAACAGATCTGGACCTTTCAATTTCTCGTATCGATTCGAACAATGGGGGTACCACTCAGGTAAGCAAAATCCAATATCGCAAACCGCTCACTACCCGTAGAACTCGTTATATAGGACTCTGAAGCAGTTCGAGAGGCCGAGAGACCTGGTTTCGATATCGACGAGGCAAAGGGTCGTGATCAGCGTCCCAGGGTTTTCCCCAATCTCAGTGACGACAATTCGGACGATAGGCTGTTGGCTGTGCCGTTGGAGTATAAGCATCGTCGCGGTCGTGGAGGGATGATGAGATCGGAGTTCTACGATGACTATGACTATGAGGTTCTAAGTGGCAAGCGCAAACGTGCTAATGTCGGATCTACAACCACACCCATCAACAATGATGATGAAGAACGTGAACTGGTGAGTCTATCGCGGGGTCCCGTCGCCTCAACGCTAAACGACATCGCAGAAACGTCGTAGGACGGAGGCGGGAGACGCCCTTGTAGGATTAACCGAGGAGATGATGAAGGAAGCTTTCAACCAGTGCTTTACGGCCGTTGTCAGCTGCGAGGAAGAGAGAACCGGCAGAAAACGTTGCGAGCTTTTCCTGGAACTTCCTGACCGCAGGGTACGCGCTTTTTTCCTCATCTAAAGTACCGCTGTTCTTCTACTCAGATCCGGTGTAGGATTATCCCGACTACTACCAACTGATCGCGAGGCCCATTGCCTTGTCAACACTTCGGAAACGCATCAATTCAGGGATCTACAAGACGGTCACCGAATTTCAGGACGACTTCAGGCTCATGTTCTACAATGCCCGACAATACAATCAGGAGGGCTCCTGGGTGTACAACGACGCCGAGGAGATGGAGAGGGTCTTCGATACCACCTATAACCGCGTGATGACTAATTCAGGGCTTCCTGACGCTCCTGACGGTTTACCAGGAGTGTCGGACTCGGCTTTAACGCCTATGGAGGAGGATATTCCGCCTCCACCTTCGACCTCGAAGCAGATGGGGAGGAAGTGGATCATCCTCAGTGACGACGAGTTTACTCAGAGCGAGGACGATGATTGATAGAGCCTTGCGATTTCTACCTACTCCTGCCTTCTGCTTACTACTTTGGTTTTAGTTTGTTCCCGCTTGTAATATCACCTGCAGTTCCGTTTACGTAACCATGTTTTCTCCGCCTATCCTCAGTGAGGCAGGACCGACAGATAAACTGTGCGCCGCCACCACAGCGAGGATCAGTTTTCCGTCCGTTGCACGGTACATAAGGTCGCAAAATATTATTGAAGCGCGGAAGCGGAAACCGGTGGATACATCCGTTACCCCGCCCCAACGGCAACCGCACCCACGAAGTCTGTTTGGGGTTCTCGGGCGAGCCGTCAATGAGACCCGTTCCATTCTGCATTCGGTATCCAGCCCTCACCTCGGTACGGTACGAAGATCACTCATATCGCCGATCAGACCCTCCGACCTCGCTTCTTCCTCGCCCAGCTTAGACAAGTGCGTGGGGCATGGCACTGAACTCCCCCGCCATGCTATTGGCCACTGCCTGGCCACAGGTTTGGGGAATGAGGGACTCTTCGATAACTCGGAACAACCTGGAAAGAATACGTTATCCCCGCGGCTAAAAACTTTCTGATCGCCCTCACGAACTTCCACCCGTTGCTGCAGGCGAACGTGCCCGTGAAACCAGCCACTGTAATTACCGTCACATTTCACATTTTCATCGAATATCGCGTTTCGCTTTCTCATTCGTATGTACCTTATAATCGATCGAGTGCGACTTTGGTCAGCGCTCTATAACGCGCCCGAAGCTGGATATCGATGGTTTCACTATGCACACGATTTCCAAACGATAGGGGCACTCGGCCTCATTTTTCGTGCACAATCTTGTTTGCGTGTGGGACTAAGATAGTACAATATATCCTCGGTTGCTTCACCAACCGGAGATGTGCTACAAAAAACCGTTCATCACCATACCAAAGTGTATTTTGGCTCGGGGGTTTCAACACAGTAATAATGAGTGATAAAAACGCAAATAACATGGAGGGATACCCAATCTTCTGACAGGCGCTCGCCTCCGAACCTGCAGGGTGCGGTGAACACGACCCACCAAGACGATTATCCCGCATATCACGAAGTGGGAGATCATCGATCAGGCCCAGGCTCGAACTGAGACTTGACGCTCCCATCACGTAAAGCGGACGTGTCGGGCCTCTCCTTTGGCTGCACGAGAATTTCACCAACACACCAACCGGTGATTCCTTCGATGTCCGGGAGCGTGAGTTTTGGAACCAACCGAGCAACCTTTAGAAACGGTCTGCCAAAGGGATGCGACGACGGAGGATTGGAAGGAACGAGCGACCTGAGCCCTAGATCCGCAACTTGAAACACCGGGATTCAAAAAAACAACAACTTGAAACATACCGGGAAAATGAGCGCCTACATGACCAAAGACGTACAAACAAGAGTCTCTCGAAAGTGGACGTACAATCGACATAGCGTGTGCGTCGTGTTTTATTCCAGGTTACCGCCACCTCAATCATCTAACTCTTACCGTCTGTTACTATGCACAACGACTCAGATTCGGAGGGTGGTGTGTTACGCGCTACATCAGTGAGTGCAGCGATCACTTTTTTGTTCACTTGCACTTTCCGGGAAGTGAAAATGTAAAACTGACGCACACTGATGTGCCCGTCGATTCTCTGCCTTTCCTATGCGCCAACCCATTATCTCGAGGACGTTCGGCCACATTGTTGGGGTGCCTCTTGGCGCCCTGTTTATATTCTGTGCATCCCGCATGTAACCCTGCCAGCACCCTTCAAACTCAACCACCACTGCCGTACCATTACATCTCACACCAAACCGCTGATAATGACAACACGCACACGCAGAGTCAAAGTATCTCTCGACGAAAGAATTGGTGTTCTGGAGAGGAACATGGTCGAAGCCGCCCCTACAAAACAGATCTTCAGAACAGTTTGTGCCATCCTGGTTTTGGTTCGGGTTAGTGCCGTCGCCCTGCGTTCATCTGTGTACTCTGGATCTCATGGATGGCCCAACAACACCTGATAAAGGACAAAGCGGTCGACAGCAAAAATTCCGTACAGTTGTCTGAATCCTGTTTCAGCGTATGCGAGGCGCTGAATACCACAATCTACGGGGGGGGTGCCGATGGCCTCGATGAATCCATGAGGATAGCGCTTGAGAATTCGGAAAAGTATGTCTACTAGCCTTAGTCCTGTCTGCTCACCATACTAAGAAGACTCCAGGGTTATGTGCGAAATCGAGCGGACTCTCAGGAGGGAGGCGAACACGCCACACACTATGTATGACAAGAATGTCAAGGGTCACTTGCTGAAGATCCAGCAGATACTTGATACTCTCAACGCACTGGGTCTTGGTCGGAGCCTCAGTGTAGGTGAATGTGCCCCCCACCTGGCTCCCGTTGACCCTTACGACACCGTCACAACCTCTGCATCCGAGAGCGGTACGTCTTTAGCCCCACCCCCACCAATCCTGTATGGAATGCTGATTGTCCCCCGATCCTTTTCTCCCTTACCCCAGCCTGTGAACGTTTGATCAGACGCGCGTTCGCTGTGCATGAGTTCCCCTCCCTGATCGAGGCAATCTCCCCAAGCAAGGATGGAGTTGACCTGATTCATCGCCTCCTTGAGGATGACGCACAGACTCTAATCGACGTGATAGATGAGGCACGTTTCACATTTTCTCATGCATCACAAATATGTCGATTGAAATCTACCATTGACACATTCCGTCGACTAGGCGCTCCGGGATGGGCCCGACCTTTTGTTATGTACCAGAAAGAGATGTCTCCGGTTGTTGTACAGGACATGTGCCCAACGGGCACTTCTCCCGAAAGCCTTGGAGATACCCCCTTGCTACGACCGAACCGATATCGCAGTGTATAGGGGTGGGTTCGCGGATGTCTGGAAGGGGAAACACGATGGTCGGGACGTTGCTGTAAAGGTTCTAAGGACATACTCAACCAGTGACCTACAGAAGATAATTGGCGTGAGTTGCTGATTGCACTCTTTTTCGTGTGCCAATTCGCTGACAGTGCCCTGTGTAGAGGTTCTGCAAGGAGGTTGTGACATGGAAGTTCCTTCAGCATCCGAACATCCTGTCACTAATAGGAGTAATGATGTCGGAGGCCCGGTTCGCGATGATATCAGACTGGATGGCGAATGGAAACATCAACGACTACGTAAAGGCACATCCCGACGTAGATCGGCTCGGGCTTGTAGGTTCTCCATTTAAAATTTTGCTGCCCTCACCTTGGTGACAATCGCAAAATCCTTTAGCTCGCAGGCGTAGCTAAGGGGCTGATCTACATCCATAGCGAGGGGATGATTCATGGGGATCTGAAGGGGGTGCGTTTTTTATTGCAAGGGTCCTCTCCCATCTTGACGAGTTCACCCGTCAAGGCCAACATATTGATCGACCAAACTGGCAACGCCCGCCTGGCAGACTTCGGTCTGCTTACAATTATCTCTGATCCCGCAAACCGTTTGTCCTCAAGTTCGTGCACACAGGGCGGCACGGTCCGATGGATGAGCCCGGAACTCATCGACCCGGTAGAGTTCGGGCTCGAAAAGATTTGTCCAACAAAATCTTCGGACTGTTATGCCCTTGGAATGGTCATTTACGAGACCATCAGTGGCAACCTGCCATTTCATGAACATACAGACCTAACCGTTTCCAGGAAGGTATTGAAAGGTGAACGCCCTCCTCGAAAGGTGATGTTCACGAAGAGTCTATGGGAGCTTCTGGAACTGTGTTGGACATCTCAACCAGACAAACGTCCGGACATAGATGGTGTTCTTCAGTCTTTGGAGACGGCCTCAAATTTGTTGGAGAAACCTTCTCCTGGGATGGATGAAGAAATGGATGAGGGTGAGGATGGTGATGGTTGGGATTCGGCAGACAGCTCTTCTGATGTTCCAGGTTCGACGGGTGAGACGATGGTGACCGAAGGGAGCACCACCACGTCTTCCGATTTGAGTTACCTTATCGATCGTCCACGCACCCCCATCTCGGGACACTCAATGACCCTGGAGGCAGGTAGCGAGGAAGATGTCGATGTTCTGGGCCATGAGACAACAAATCCGGACCTTTTGATTTCTCGGATCAATTCGAACAATGGGGGTACCACTCAGGTAAGCGCAACCTAATATCACAAACCGCTTAATACCCATAAAACCTGTTGTATAGGACCCCAGAGCGATTCGAGGGGCCGAAAGACCTGTTTTTGATATCAACGAGGCAAAGGGTCGTGCCCAGCGTCGCAGGAACATCATCGAGTTCGGAGATCCCCAGGAAATCGAATTTTTTGTCCATGGCGGGAAGGGGATTCGCCTCTCCGATGCACTGGAAAGGAACTGGGAAGGTTTTGAGGGTCAGGATGATAGATCCTTGTTTAGCGATGATCGCCCGCAGATCATGATCAGATTACATGTAAGGCTTGCAGCGATCCCTCGCACCCAGAGCCAACAACTAACTTTTCCTTTCAGACCGTCGGATGCCCACCCTGGAGTTCGAAGGTAAAGCTGAATACGCATTCGTTGTCCGTTTGGTCTCACGCGTTCAAGATTTATATCATGGACTTCACTGCAAAGCGCCAACCTATAACTCGAAAGAAGCTAGCATACGAAGTGGCAAGGAGCGTAAAAAAGTTCCTAGAGGTGCGTTGAATGTCCATTAAATCTTTCACCTTTCCATCTGATATTACTCCAGAGGGAGAAGGCGAATGGTCACAGTGATCACTCACGGTGCAGTTGGAAAGATGCATCGTTGGGGAACATGTACCTCACCCGCCTGGTCAGTGTTTCCAGTGCCTCATGGCACCCTGAGGTTTTCGTGGGACAGCCACCTACGGTGACGACGTCAGTATCGCTGCCACCCGCTTGAGTTTTGATGTCAGGGGATCCGAATTAGCGATGTAATCTATTTTTTCCCTTTGTTTATGCGAGAAGCGGACCGAAAGTTGGTCGACCACTTGGGCAACCATAAGTTTTCTAAAAGGTCGTTGAAAATATTGCGGATATCTTTTCCTGGACCATCATAACCACCATCTCACGCCGCCTCTCTAAATTTCGCTGGTGATCACAGGTGGAAAGAATCAAAAACGCGTCGATCTACCAAAAGTCAAAGGCTCACTTTCAAGGACCGTGTTTACCCAGAACCACCCGCCTTCTATCGGAAAGGCCGGTCGAACCTTTTGCTTAAAGTCGTCGGAAGTCACCACCAACATTCCACTAAGCGGTGCCTCCGTAGGGAGACATGTGCTACAAAAGGCAATTTACCGCCGCACCGAAAGTGGATGTTGGCTCGGGAGTTTTTACCCAACGATAAAAAGCGATAAAAACGCATTTCGGAGAGGAAGCGTCCCATTTAATTTCGAGAGCATGACATAGGAAAACAACACAATTACTCAAACTAGTTCCCAAACGTGAAGAACCACATTTGATCTGGGCATGTATCCCAGCGGTCCCTGACCGTGACATCAGCCTGCTACTTTACTTCCAACTGAACGGTAGAGGGGACCCACCATATAGAATAAACTGCCGTCACCCAGCAATTTTAAATGGCTCCATGGGTCTATCCCTTCGCTCGCCTGAATACCAAAGCTCCATCCATCCCTAAATATCTCCGTTCCGCCAGCCTCTTCATTTAAAGGCGGCAGGGAGAAACGCCCCCGCCGACTCAAGTCGATGGTATGGACACAGAAGCAGGGGGGCCCTTGAAAGATACTGATAAATGTATGCATCACCATCACTTTGGTGCCATGAATGAAGATAGACGTGTCGTCGTAATGTTTTGGGATCGTGATAAACGCAGCACCTTCCCCCCACTCATCCCAGGGTACATGGGAATCCGCGCGTGGTGAACATGCAAGTTCGATCAAAGCTTCTGTCCGCACAACGACCAAGGTGTTGGGGTGCTGACTGCTTACAAGTCTCACAACCAGGACCGCCTGAGCTGGGTCAGCGATGAAAGGGTCGTCCATGTTTGGTGTTCCCAAAGACCTGTCGCGGTAACGTGTATGCGAGCACCCCAGCCGTGTGACCCCAACAGTCTGGGAACAATGAATCGTCGTGAATTACTGGGGTGATCCTGTGGAACGCGCGTGTTGAACGTGACCAACTCGGGGTCCTCCGCGGGGTTGTCATAGGTCAGAACCAACAACCGAAACTCATCGACAAAGAGAACATCAGGGTACCAGTCGTCATTTCTGATCAGTCCGTGACCTTTGGTGGTTGAAAGGTCGAGTACCTCAGGGGTGAAGTGAATAAAGCATGACTCCTAGGGTAACATCACCCTTACCAAAGCTCCGGTTTTCCAGTCCCACACACATATCCTCCATACCCTAGAATCGCTTCCTGGTAGGTCCGGGTCCCGGTAGAAAACGTACACCATGACTCTGGAGCCAGTGATGGCAAACACCTCGAGGTGAGATAGGTTGGAGAACCGCGGCGGGAGTTCCCATACGATGGCATCAAGAGGGGGCGCACAATAAGGGGAACCGTCCCTAAGGTTGAGGAGGTGGATATGGACAAAGCTGTTCGCAATCAGTCGCTGAGCCTCTGGACGGAGCGGGAATATAAGTTACTCACTATCCCTTCAGCTCGGCGACAGCAAGGACGTTTTCGGGCGCGTACGCAGTGAAATCAAGTATCTTGAAAGGAAACGGGGGGAAACTCCACCCCTCAACCGCCTTCTGACTTGAGAATGGAGGGATGTGCAGGAAGGCAAGCCCAGAAAGCTGTATGGCACTCGATGCGACAAGGTTCTTGCTGAGGACCTCGGTGGGATTCCAGCCAGAAAAGGGGTTCGGGGGCAACTTGTGGGTGCTTTTCACAACATTTGCCGGACCGGACCACTTGAGCATGTAGTCTTCGCATAGTCTCCGACGGTCGGCCAACCCGCAGGGGCTGCGGGGATTGTCGATCAGACCATTTGCAAAGAGTTCGCGTCGATAATGGATGGCGGGCGTATGGCGAACAAGGTCCCGGAAGTGTCGACTGATCTATATCATACAGTGGGAAGTCATATGTAATTGCGTGGAATTGACGGTGACTGCTCATACCAATTCCATCCTGACGATATCCTGACAGGGCAGATACTGGAGGATGTGCGAGTGGATCTCCGTAGGGAGTTCAGCGAAGTGAGATATCGGCACGGACATGATGTTGGAATTTATAGGGGCACAGTCTGTCGATGTGATCATGGTCAGTAATCAAACGGTGAGCGCAAAGGCGCTAAAAACCTACCGTCCATCCTCAATCCGTGAAGAAAACCAGCTGGAAGACCCTTCTGAGCGTTGTGCTCCTGAAGTCACGTATCGAATCCGCAGAGGCCCTCTCCTGCGGAATCCAGAAAACTTTACCCTCCCTTCCGACAAACACGGCCAGCGGTTTGACGATATCAACTCTCCTGAACCGACTGCGCGGACAGAATCGCAGACCATGTCAGCCCGTCTGATATCGCAAGAGAAGCGGCTCGTTCTCCTCGTCATGTTCCCGATATTTGCGAGTTTCTGCTGTTTCGGGACCGTTTATTATCTGTTCACCACATCGAGGTGGGCTTCTGTTTCCTCCGGAATGGCGGGCTTGTCGCTGATCAAACTAGAATTGCACCTCACCATCACGATGATACCCTCACTAACATATCCATGTCTAACACACATCCCTTCAGGCCTCATTTCCCTCTTTACAGTCGGACCTTACTCGAATGGACCAACCAAATCCTCAAGTTCGGCCTGACAAAAAGTTTTTGAGCTATCTTCCTCCACAGCGGTTTCCGTTTCCACAACCAACGCATCGCTCTCGAAAACTCTCTCGTGCTTGCTCGCCAGCTCAACCGATCACGACTATGCGGTGTGCTCGCACGGACCTGCCCAGCCCAGCCCCTTCGAGTATACGCCATCGCTACTCGATTCGGGTTTGCCAATCTTGTGGATTCCGCATCTCGCCACATCCTCTCGTCGGTTCATCTCACGGGGATCTCCCAACTCCCCGACGACTTCAGCTCCGTCCCTGCCACGTATCACAAACTGGTCAGACATCGCGCGAACTACCTCGAAGCGGTGGTGGAGATTATCAAGCAAACACCCCTCAAGACGAACTGTTATAATTGCCCGGGGGGAAGATATGGTGCGGAAGAGGTGACCAGGCATAGACTCGCACATCTCGTCATGGCAGGCACGCCGGTGGAGGTTAAAGCCTGCGTAGAAGCTTGGGTGAAGACGTACGGACACAACGCCGAGTGCGATGAGGATTGTATTCCGAAATTCATTTGCTCTGTGATTTCGAGGGTCGACAAGGGTTTGGTCAAACCCGGAGCGTCGCCTCCGCAGAAGAAGTGGACTACTATAAAGAGGAGGGCGTGATTTTTTGTAGTACTTCATGGATTGCGTAGCATAGGGACATTGCGGGACTTCTGTGCCCTGTGCTGGCATCGAGATCATACTTTTTTCATCGAGAATCGCGATCCACCAATCTGAATCTTGATAACCCGGTCCTTTCGCGTGAAGTGGCCGTTTACATAAGATACCTGCTCACGGGGGGAGGATGTGGGTTGGTTTTTTTTTTTTTTGAATCAGCATTTTTATACCGCAACAGCTATCTAATACAGATGC
>Ga0307515_10013538_pt1 | contig 15228 bp, 11 predicted proteins | sample 17_EM_MG_FD_194513 | JGI IMG/M metagenome (GOLD analysis project Ga0307515, IMG submission 194513) | Populus trichocarpa ectomycorrhiza microbial communities from riparian zone in the Pacific Northwest, United States - 17_EM | ecosystem: Host-associated > Plants > Roots > Unclassified | place... | reverse complement strand
GTATAAAGGTAAGGTATGTAAAATTATCGCTAGAGATCTAAGGCTCGTGGCGAGCCGACTATATAAAGCGGGTATTACCCGGCCCTGGACACGTCACGTGCAGCCGTGCCGTTACAAAGTCCTTGGAAGCAGGCAAGTCCATTACACTATTCATTACCATCAGGAGAGAGATTTCAGTGAATTGACCATTTGAGTACCACCAAAAGCCAAAAATGTCTCTGTTCCCAAACACAAATGAGTTGCTGCTGGGACCCCAGCCGCATCTGAGCCAACTGGAATATCTTACGTCCCTGCCTTGTTATGCCCAAATGTTCATGTCAGTTGAACTGATTTCTGGTATGCCATGGCATCTACCACTTGACTTGAAAAGATACATTGGCAAGAGCTTCCCGTGCTGATCAATGGGGGATGTGAGATCTGTGTGATCAGGGAAGAAGTCACCTGCGAGCTGAACATTGGTTCGAAACTTGCAGAGATAAAGATGATAACTGCCAATGGCAAGTGGTTGGATTTAATGAAAGTAGCAAAATCTGGGCCGGTCAACAGCCATGGTATCATTAGTTCCGGGGGTATCATTGTAGCCAAATCTGGATCCAAACAGGATATCTTGGACCACCCCTAGGAATCATTCGCTCAAAAGTGTGAGAGGAATCAGCATTGTGCCTGTTGAGAAATCACCATCTCTGCCATTGATTGGTTGCTACAACTGGTGATTGTTGCTGCCATTCCAGGATACAAGAGAGATACATTTACTAGCAGCTCGGGAACCTCATATGCCAAGTTAATTATATCCAGTTCCTGTAAGGGTGACTAAGAAGGAAAAGGCCCAGCACTCTAAAGGAAAAAGGTTGGAAAATTCAGAGTGGAAAGAGTGGAATGAGAAGTACTCAAGTAGTAACACAGGAAATGAAAAGGAGTCAATTCATAGGAAATGGTCACTTGTGGGGAAAGTGGAGGGCTAATCGGACAGGAAAGAGCTTCAAATAGTGACAGAAGTAAAGGAACAGTTATATAATACATGGGGGCTATTGAAGGCAGTAAAGAAGCTGATGGTAATAGGTGTAGATTGGTAGAATGAAGGGAAAGAGGCAGATGACCTGGTAGTAACATAGTTGCGTAGGAGAATCGCAGCAGAGGAGTGGTTGATGGGAGGGGAGGCTCTGGGGAAGTAAAGAAGGGAAACCAGGAGAAAATCCACCACTTTTGTGTGGGTTGGTAGAATTAGTAATGCTCCACAACGGAGTTAAATACAATCCCCTTCTTCGCACTTCAACTTCCTGACATGTAACTCAGACGACAGCACTAATGGAGCCTGGGCATGTGCCTGGTATAGATGCATTTCTCAGAAAGTGAAGCCTGGTTCTGTGTTCAATTGAAGTACACTGGATCTCATAATTGACAGGAGGGCAAGAGCTATCGCCCAGGTAATACCAATACCAGGCTTTTCGGATAAGTCGTGTATCCACATGATGTCCCACGGATCAATACATGGAAGGTTCCCATGGGACAGCCTCCAACAGCCACAAATTGGTGGTTGGCTGTGACTGAATGGAAAGAATACCCTCCAGGATGTGCTATCGAAAAGAGAATACACACTCTCATCTACATGGGAGCACTTGGGAATGATTTGTGACAAGGTCAAGGGATCCCATTTCATCCCGCTGTAGCCTGTTTGCAAGATTGGTAACAACCCTGTAATCTGCATACTCAAGAGTGTCTTTTCTGTGGAAAAAGAGATGATTGAAGAGAGGGATCAGCAGAGCCAATTCAAGCCCACTTGGGGCCCCTACAGGAATGCTCACTTCTTAGTTGTAAAGATGAAAGGGATGTACCACATTTTCAACTCTGCTGTGAGCTTCCATCAGAATACACTGGGAGATGCAGTGATACCACCTCTCATCGAAGAGCTTTCTGAAGCCTTTATGCAGTTACCCATCGCCTCACTCAGTGACTTTCAGTCATGGTGCAACCACAATGTGTTGCTTGAGGATAGCTGGGACAATATGACATTTCAGTCTACTCAAGGCATGTATTGGCAGATAGGACAAGTTCAGGGAGCTACCAATGTCGTATCTGCATTTGTCCAAGTATCTTGGAATGTACCACACACCCTCACAGGAGGAATCCCAACAATATTGATTAACAATGTCAGAGTAAAGGGTCTGAAGAGTCAGAAGGGGGAAGACAAGGTAGAAGGCCTGCCTGGAGATCAAAGGTTCATTATGGAACATCTCCAGAACCTGGAGAATGTACTTGCTGGTGTGCTGACAGCTGGAGCCACCACGTCCATATAGTAATCAGACTGGTACTGAAACAGTATATCAATCATTTGGCTTGTCTGCAGAGAGGTGGGATGGTGGCCCAAAGTGTCAAATGTCAACAAGTTGAGAAACTGGCCCTGGCGTCAGAACTATACCAAGTGCAGGGCATATTTGGGGTTTATATCATCCTGGGAGGACAGGAATTACTTTTAACTTTGTTGGTTTTAAACTTCAGAAAGATTGGTAGTTATGAAAATTCCAGATAAGTTTGTATACAATTCTTTGAATACTGTTCCAGTAATACATAGTATTTAGCATATAGAGAGTTTTTGCTAATACTGAATAACCATCAAGAGAGGTAGTGTAATTTTCACAGATTAGCATTGGTTGTAATTGTGTATTTTCTGATTCATATTCCATCAGTAAGTATTGAAATTCATTGATGTTCACAATATAGTTACTAGTTGTACTGTCGTTAGGACAACCATTACCTTGGATGATTTATATTGTATTTGCGGGTACTTGATTTCATTGAGATTTGACTTTAAAAAGATTGGAAATAGTTTGATAGCCCTGTATGGGTAGATAGTACAGCAATCAATAAAGCAATTCTAGAACCCACTGCCACTGGACCAGGAAACATCACAATATGCAATGTTCAACTTGAACATAGGCCAATATTGGGATGGTAATCCACTGTATATTTGATGTGTGGCACTATGAGGCCCTATAGACCTGTGAAATGGCTCAGTTATTATCATATACTTGGAATTATGCACAATTGATAGTATACATTATGCTGTGTTCAACTCCGTTGGAACCAAGCTGCCAAATATACTTTATTACACACTCTTAAGTATGCTTAATAGTATACTCCTGACTGCACTTGATTGCACACTGCCAGTCTGCTTCACTTACACTTCCCAATCAACTCTCTAGATACTCCAAACTACTCTCCAAGTATGATCCCAAGTACACCTCTCAGCAAGATCACAGGTACACACCCAAGAAAGCTTCAAAGTATGCTTCGAAGTGTACACGATGGCACACTCACAGCCAACTTGATGGTGCATTCCCATGTAAGCTCTCCAAAAGCTCCAAAGCACACCGCTGAGAATGCTTCCAAGTAGACCTCTAAGCCTAATTCGGAGTACACCTCAATGTCACTCTTCTGTACCCTCCTGCGTACACTCTCATGTTTCCAGCCAAGAATACTCTCAGACATGTACCCAATTGCACTTGATGGCACACTCCCTGCCTACTTGGCTGTATGCTCCCAAGTTCGCTCTCAAGTACACTCATTAGGATACTTCTGACTTTACCCAATTGCAGACTCCCATCCCTCAAGCCTGTACGCTCCCAAGTATACAATTATGTATACACGAAATTACTCTTGAGTGAATCTCCCAGATCACATGGCAGCACACCTCAACGTGTGCTTGCAAGAAGTTCCCTGAATGGTAGAACATATCCTGTGCTTGGATAGACAGACTTGCTCGATAGCAGGAGCCTGGTGCAGCTTATGGCATGGCAGGACAGATTTGGCAGGAGGCAAGTAGGAGGCAATATTGTGGCTGAAATAATGACATCCCCTGAAGCCATTGTGTTCACCTGATCTTTTGTTTGGCCATTGCAACAAGATCTCATGGTTTCTCATGCTCAGGGTGTTGGCAAATGCATTCCTAGATACTGCAGAAAAGGTAGACAATTGGATCTTGGGGAGAGTGGATATCTGACCAGGATATCCCTGAAGAATCTGGAGCCAGTCTCCAATCATATCTGGGTGAACGCATGCAGAATCAGGTTGGGGCTGATGGCTATGATGGTGATTGTAATGATAGTAACAGTAATTGTCATGGTAAGGGTGACTGCGATGATGATAGTGACAGTAATAATATTGAATACACTCAGTCCTATATGTTGGCTATGTCAACATCAATGTCAAATCTTCAATAGACTTAATACCAGTATTGGCCAAAGCTTCCACCAATGCCAAGTTTAATCAGCCCAAAGATTCTTGTAGAAATTGTACTCCTGCTGCTATGCTGCTTTCTTCAGTGCAGCAATAAAGCAGGCTTTCACTCAGACTCTCACTGCATCTCTTAAGCCAATGCTCAAGCAGTCTCTGAAGCGAACTTGAGAGCTAGCACTCATGATGATTTCAAAGAGCATGGCAGCACCACCGAAGCAGCCATTCTCAATGTTCTCAAAGATGATGTCAGCACTGCCGACACTTGCAACATCAGCAAAATGTAAAATGGTTCGGAAGTCATTACTCAACAACTCAGCCATTCTGAACAGCCACACCGATGCTTCCAGAAGCTCCCAGAAGCTCCCGAACAGGCTGAATGCAAAACAGTGTGCTTCTCAGGTGCTCTGAGACGTACTTTCAGGTCTTCCTCAACGATCCGGAAGTTGCGGAACAGAATACAAGAATATTCTACAGAGTATGAAGTCATCTTCAGAATGCTACAAAATCGTGCCTGTAAGTTTGTAAAATTTCGGAGCTGCTGGGACGACGACACTCAGCGCCAAGACCATTCTGCTGCACCTGCAGCCAGAGTGTCCGGGAGTGATAATATATAATATTCTATATCACATAGTCCAATTCCATAAACTCTCTCACAGCTACACACCTGAATCAGGCATTCAAATCTAATTAATATACAGTCCAGTATGTATCTAAATCAACATGATGATATAAAAGCCATACGCTATCGATGCCACCCGCAGCAGCAATCTCCCGCACCAAATGTGCCGGTACAACTATCGCTGCAACAGGGGCAATATGCATCTTATTCGTATGTTTGACCATCCGGATCAACCCGTCCACACCATCAGCCCAACCATGAGAATGTTTGAACTTTGTTGGAATCACCACCACGTATTCTTGAGCTTGAGGATGTAATACCCATTGTTGGGTGTTTTTGCGCCTCTTAGAAAATGTCGATATTGCTGTGCCAGCTGGCAGGCTCTTCTGAAATTGGATGATCTGATTCGGTGGAGTCCAGCTGAAGTATAATACAGGAAAAGAAGGAATTTATCCTTGGAAGGTGATATCAAGGTCATTCTCTTCACTTTGCGTATACTGAACCCAGATGTTATGAGCTTCAGGCATGACCACTTGGTTGGCATTGGTATATTCTACGTTGCAATCAAGTCCAAGACGCTCAACAGAAGTAGGGTTGTGAAATGGTTGGTGGTAGTACAACAGCCCATTCCGGAGTTCAGTAAATATACTGTCAATGAGTACAGTCTGATCTTATCCGAGCACAAGTCCACAAACATTGGGTCCCCAGTCCTCTTCAATTTGAGCGCGGAATAGCTGTCCAAAGTTGGGAATTCCGAAATCTTCTGATGCATCTCTGAGTGAAGTTAATTTGATACTTCTGCACACTCCGCGGACATGCGATTGTCTCAAATGATATACCTGCTGTGATACAGGGCGGATGAATGGCTCGTCCTGAATTGATTGGAGACATAACAGATGGGCTCTGCGTGTACTTCGCCGTTTATCGGTTGCGGACAGTAGGTTGATAACTTTTGCCGAGTCGACATTGTACCAGCCTCTGCGTGCAACATATGACTGTGTCTCCTCCGTATAGTCAAGACCGGTACACGGTCATTGTGATGAAGCATCTGTGGAATGTAATTGACTTTGTTGCTAGATTGATATGCTTCTTTCACGTTGGCAATATGTAGCCGTTCAGGAATATCAGTAGTGAAATTGTCAGCGGAACCCATTCCGTGAATTGAATCTGATATATGGCTAACAACATGCATCATAGGATATCCAAAATCTGTTATGAGTTGTTCAATGGTTTTCCGGAGCGCCTGAATGCCGATTGTCCCCCACCAAGCTTCAAACTCAATCAGGCGGATGGAGAATTCCTCCAAGAAACGATTCTGTTCATTCGAGATGATGCCGTAAATCTCTCTGTCCAGCCGGATAGTGACGTGTTCCGTATCAGCCAAGCACCAGGTCATGGCTTCTGTCTCAGCATCGGATAGGCAGATCTGAAATTGCAGTCCCTTGTCGGCGATCATGTTTGCCGCCCCGCAAGCCTCATCTTCGGCAGCAGTTGTCATTAGGGCAGGTTCTTTGGAAAATTTGCTTCTGGGACCGGTTGCTTTGGTCCCGACTTGCTGTGATAGTTGTCGATCATGACGTTGGTATAATTTCTCGAAAAGCTTGCTTTTATCAGGTGTCTCTTGATGCATTTGGAGTTCCAATCGCTCGATTGCCTTCTGACAATCAGCATCTGACCAAGTGGTTGCTGCTTGCCAGGATCTATTCAGGCGCACATGAAATTGCATGCGTTTTGTTGAGGAGACCTTTTCAGCCCCATACACAAGGGCTTCCATCGCAGCACAAATTTTATGAATCTTTTGTTCACGTAACTGATAGGATTCGGTTGCCACCATGTCATCTACTTTGGCCTTTGCAGACTTCAACATTTTCTGTTCTCGAAAAACACCTTTCTTCTGGTAAAATTGCTTGAGTGCATCATCTAGTGCTTTGAGGGACAGATCAGAGTGATTTTCTTGGGTAACAAGTAAAGAGGATTCAGATAATCCCCGCACAGCTCTGATTACCATTTCATCGGAGGCTGTTTCTGCTGCAGTTTTCCCGTCATCCTAGGAGCAGACGAGAATTGGAGCGCAATTCACAGCCAGTGTTGTGGACATTCCACGGATCGCTTCACCTTGCCACGTGCCGCTCCTCAACGAATCGAATTGTTTAGAGAAGTGCTGGAGGCCGGGATATCCTCGCACTGAGGTGAATCAATTATCAAATTGATCCTTGACCCGTCTCGCTTTCAGGTATTTGAGCAGCCAGTGTAATAAGTCTTTAACTACACCCAGGAGCAGCTGATGCAATTCATCAGGCTGCCAAAGTCGATAGACATTGCAGAGAGGGAATTGCCAGAACTAGTTCCGAATTGTGTGGACACCTAGAGTGTGCAGAGCATCAATATTGGTGTCCTGCAGCAGCTCCGGGTAGTGATAGCAACGGGTCCGGGTAACCCGCCAGCGGTCCGGGTTTGGACAGCAAAAACGGGTCGGTTCGGTTCCGGACCCGGCCACAAACCCGACCCGCTGACTCTTGGCGGGCCAAACCCGGACCCGTACCCCTCAACCCGTGAGTTTCGCCGGGTTTGGATAGACCCGTCGGTTCCAATCTCCAGTTCTGCGTTTCGGGTTTCACATTTATGGTCGCATCCAGATATGCTACTGTGAATTGTAAAATATTGACATTGGTACTGCACGCTTCATTTTCCACGTATTAGCCGCCTTGATGTGCAAAACAGGCATACTCACGCGCCCAACCACATCCTGAAAATGAGCGTCAACCGAGCCTCAACGATATTTGGTCTTGCATCTTTGGTAATATGTGTGGTGCTTCATCACAAGCACCCATAAAGAAGGATATGGCAGCTTTTATTGGCAGATATGTATAGTATATTCTAGCGACATCCTCCGGGACAGTAACTACTTATTTCATTTACAGAGCTACCACTAAGTATTCTTGAGCCTTTTAGCGTAGAATAACAGTCAAAACGATGTATATAGACATTAACCGCCACATCGCGCTGTGATTAACCATGATGGATGGCCAACAATCGTTGACAGTCTGTTGACGCGCAATTTGAAGATGGGGCAGGAAGCGTTTCACTTTCATTTTTGCCTATAAAGGCAGCGAATAATCAGTGTATGACAATGTGCAACCAGTCGCCCCGCAGATTACCCATGATACCTGACCAACAATCGTTGACGCTCCGTTGACGCTCATTTTCATGATGGGGTAGGCAGGGTATTGAACTCTGTTTTGCCAAGAAATGACGCCAAAAATTCCTTAATGACTTGCGACAACCTATGGGTGGTGTGATTTCCCGGGACGCATGACCGAAAATTGTTGACTCTCCGTTGACGCTCATTTTCATGATGGGGCAGGGAGGGCATTGCAATTTGTTTTGACTATAAAGGCAGGCAAAAATTACTTTATGACTTACTACAACCTATCAGGGGTGTGATTTCCCAAGATGCATGACCAAAAATCGTTGACGCTCCGTTGATGCTCATGTTCATGATGGGGTAGGGAGGGTATTGCTATCTGTATTGCCTATAAAGGCCGGCAAAAATACCTTGATGACTGAGTACAACCTATCAAAGGTGTGATTTCCCTGGACGCATGACGAAAAATGGTTGACGCTCCATTGACGCTCATTTTCATAATGGGGCAGGGAGGGTATTGCAATCTGTTTTGCCGATACAGGCAGCGAAAAATTACATTATGTCTTACTACAGCCTATCGAAGATGTGATTTCCTAAGATGCATGACCAAAAATCGTTGACGCTCCATTGACGCTCATTTTCATGATGGGGCAGGGAGGGTATTGCAATCTGTTTTGCCTATACAGGCCAGCAAAAAAACCTTCATGACTAAGTACAACCTATCGGAGGTGTGATTTCCCAGGACACATGACCAAAACTCTTTGACGCTCCGTTGACGCTCATTTTGCCATGGCTCTATCCACAATATTTCATCAATCAATTTGGCACAGTCCATCATTCACAATGTTTTGGCTGCCTTTCTGGGGTTTTCATTTACTTTCTTCTTGATCACTACATTGTGCTTTGATAAGACATAGATATATATAATAATAATCTCAAAAATCCCGTGTCTTTCGGTCACTGCTCGTCATCAGTTGCAGGATCGCTCAATCCGCAGCTTTTGCCTTCAAAATCAATGTTAGCTGCATTACCACGCAACTGAGAGTGTGCTAACCTTCATCAGTCAGCATATCTGGATCAAAATCGGTATCGTGCTGGGTATCCTCGTAATCATCGAAAAATTCCGCGCAGGGAAGAGCTGTATGCGAATACGTATATCCGGCCGGCAAATTGACCATTTCAGAACATTGAGCTCCGGAAGTGTTACCAGTTGGGGTGGGTGGGGCAAGTGGTGTGCCAGGCGGGTGTGGAGTCGGCTCTGGAGTCCGCACTCTGCGTCGGGCGGGTGGAGATGCACCTGTTCCTTGCGTCTCCAGCATGTCTGTGGATTCTTTGCGGTGCCAGTTTGGCAAGGAAGGCAGCCGGACATTTGGTTTTGACGAAGCATTGCTGGGTGTCTTTTTATCGCAGCCTTCACCTTGTTATGCGCAGGACACTCAACACCCCGCTTGTTCTCTTCTCGGACCTCGGCGCGTGGTTTCATAATGAGATATTTCGTTACCTCGATTGCCGCGCGAACAGCCTTCTTTGGCCATTTTGGCCATATTCAACGCCAGGCGCATGTCGGACTGTTCCAGCTGTACCCGATACCCATGCCTTGCAATAGTTGCAGACATTTTGAAAACCTACAAGCCAGAAGTTGCAGCTTCTAACAAGGATATTCGGCTGTTACCTCTACCATTTATGCTTCCGCAGCCACCTCTAAGGTGATTAACGCCTGTTCCGTCCACTCTCGGGGATGTTTATCAGAAGATTCATCTGCAAAAATCCCAGAGCTGACAACATCATGATGTTCAAATTCGCGGACGGTGCGGACAGATGCCTTTGTCGACCATGGAGGTTTCCCGTTAAGGGCAGCAATTAATTCGTTACGCAGCTCTCTATGGACACCCGCTGTATGGTATACAGTTCATTGACCGCCGATTGCCTCGATATGGATACACTCACATCCCACTGCATGCTGCTTGTTATTATTCCTGCTTCCAGTCTTGCGGACGATTTTTAATTGTGCATCCTGGGTCATATGTTTGGTGGCTGCATTGGCAGAGTCGTGGTGAACTAACTTGTGTCTGCGCTCTTGTTGTGTGCCAAGTATTTCCGTATTGGATGTAGCGCCCGCCAATCTGTCGGTATTCGATCCACTCTCACCCGGCGGAGGTGGTGCTGTATCCATGCTGTGCTTGTGTGGAATAGGAGAGGAAGATGATAACGAGACGATGTGGAAAGCCCTGAGGACTATATAGTTAGCTTCATGTCAGAATGTAATAAGTAGCAGCCAAGATGATCATTATGCTCAAGATCAATCCTACTGAGTATGACTGCAAGTTGCAGGGGTTTCCCACCGCCCCGCAATTTGCAAAGAGTTGGTCTGATGTTGTGTGTTTGTTGATGGGGATAAATTACGGTGTAAGACCCCCGGAATCGCTCAATTGTTGGATATTAATAGGATGCAGTTCGAAGGAATGGACGTCTGCTGATGTGTGTCTCAAATAATCCCCGTGATATTACATGAAAATGACGCTAACAATCATGTCATATCCTACGGTTAGCGTCTCTATTCCTGATTTCTTGACAGTCAACAGGGAGATTTTGCTTTGTTCAAGATGAGTAAATTTATCAACCTTGACATAAAAGATGCAGCTTGCCTCCATATTGTCCATAACTTGCAACATCCAATATCTTGCCCAACAACAAAGTCCACGCAAACTACAATGGTCAATGCTCCAATGAAGAACTATTCACCACTCCCGGCAGGCTGAAACGGCAAATTGACAAAGCTGTCAACCCAACGACATCATCAAGCGAATGAAGGCAAGAGTGGGTTGGAGGTGGAGAGAGTCCGAGCCCTTGGGGCATTGCGCAGCTTGAGATCCAACAAGAAGCTTGCGGCGGAAAGCGACGAGAAACGCACTTCTTAAGCAATGAAGAGAAAGAGAAATGGATTGAGGATTATGTTGAGAGAGAAACCGCTGGGGCAAGAAAGCGAGTTGAAGACGCAGAGGCAGCGGTTCAACAAGAGCAGGACGATATAACGCATGATGAAATCGCGGGATTGACGTCCAGAGAGCCCGAAAGGACGTTTGAGGAGATGCTCGTTGCTATCGGAGACAGTCTAAGTGATCTTGCAAGTTCCGATGAAGGGGAGGATGGGGAAGACGAGGATGATGAAGAGACTGAGCAGGGCAAGCTGAGCGACGATGACGAACCCGGCTGGGTGATGGGGACATTCACTAAAACGGTACAGCAGCGCATGGAGAGCTTTCGGCAGAAGCAGATGAAGCTCGACGAACTGACTCGACCCGGATGGGAGGATGCTCCTGACTAGTTCCGTGAACGAGACAAGAGGTACGGCACATCCGAATTCAGGGTTCCAGCAGTCATTCAGCCGCAAACGAATGATGAGGCTCCGGCACCTCCACCCACAACATTTGTACAGCTTATGGAGAGTCTTGACATTGTCCCCAGATCATCGCAAAGGCCGCAAGGGACATCTCGACCAGGAAGTAGGCATATCAGGCTAGGTTTGGTGAAGCCGCAGTCAAAATCAAGCATGCCAATTGGGGAGCAAGCTGCGAAGCCCGATTCGTCCACGTTACTGAAATTGAAGGCTGTTGAACCAGTAAGCTTTCGCCCATGCATATAGCCTCCCGCAAATTACCATATACGTATCAGATTCCGACGAAGAGATGGTGTCGGCTCCTGCGTCTGCGGAAGAATAGATATGCAAAGTGTAATTTTTGATGTCTAATCGCGTTGTAACGCAAGATGTTTACCAAATTTGCTACATGTCAGCTATTTCTTGATTTCAGTGACCAAATTGTGAGACATGATAATTCGTCTGTGCATGTGCAAGGGTCGAATGCACCATGTGAATGGTCTAAAATCCAAATCGCACGGTAAGCCGGCCCAAATGTTCAGTTTCCTTTTGCATGTGACTGTTAAGCGACAAAGCGAAAGCAATATTAGTGACGAAATTTGCTAACAAAATTTGAGTGAGTGATGTCATACGTGTTATAGAAAGAATGGTCAGTGCGCACCCTGAATCGATCTGAACGACCACCATCATGCTGAATTCATCCATGTATCCACCTGCATAACTCGCCGCACAGACCTGATGCACATGATTGAGTTATTTGAAATTCCTTGTGGTACGTCATGGAAATTGACGAGACGGAGCTGGATAAGGAATGGTGAGGAAGTCGAGCTATATTTACTGAAAACTAGTGAAATGATCTACATGCTGTCAATTGCCGGCCGATAGCGCGAGCATGTAATAGGCCACATCATTTTTCACTCAGATCGCGTAGATAGCAGTTGATCAGACATTGAGAGGTAACAAAACTCCTGGATGCAAACGATAATACATACAAACGCAATACTGGATGTCAAAACTGTGTATACGATTGGTTGCATACAATTATTGAGTGTACAAAGGCTGTTTCAATGTGATTAATGTGAGCGTCAACAGAGTGTCAACAATTTCAAGTCATACAGATTCGGCAATCAATGCGCTGCATTGTCATATCGGTCCAAAGTGAATGTATAAATCGGCGTTATTGCGAAAAATGCAAAGACTTGCTGGTTGCCACATCCTAAAAATGAGCGTCAATGGAACGTCAACGATGTTTGGCATTGCCTCATGAAACATCCAGTAGGCTCTGCAAGTACAGTAAGACATAATCATACTATTGGCCGCCTTTCAATACAAAAATGGTGGTAGCAACATTTCTACTATGTCCCAAAAATGAGCGTCAACAGAGCGTCAACGACTTTTGGCCTTGCATCGTGGAATATGCATGGGTTGTGCGGCGATGTTACTCCATAATCCACCTATCGGCTGCCTTTCTAGGCAAAAACTCTTGCAACAACATCGCTACTATGTCCTAAAAATGAGTGTCAACAGAGCGTCAACGACTTTTAACCTTGAATCATGGAGAATCCTAGGGCTTTCCGGTGACATTGTGCCATAATCTGATTATCGGCTGCCTTTCTAGGGGAGAACGGTTGCGACGACGCCGCTACGATGTCCTAACAATGAGCATCAACGGAGCATCAACTACTTTTAGCCTTGTATCATGGAGAATCCTAGGGCTTTCCGGCGACAAGGTGCCATATTCTGATCATCGGCTGCCTTTCTAGGCGAAAACGGTTGCGACCACACCGCTACTACGTTCTCACAATGAGTGTCAACGGAGCATCAACGACTTTGGCCATGCATCTTGGATGATCCGAGGGCAGTGCGGTGACATTAACACATAATCGGACGATCTGCCGTCTTTCTAGGCAAAAATGCTTTTGACAACATCATCACTATACCCTAAAAATGAGCGTCCACGGAGTATCAATGATTTGAGGCCATCTATGTTGTACATTCAAGGGGCTGTGTGACTACAATGATCCATAATCGCACTATCGGCCGCCTTTATAGGCAAATATGCTTAGGACGAGATTGAAACTATGTCCCAAAATGATCTTCAACAGAGGGTCAATGATTTTTGCGCTGGCATATCGGATAATCTTACCGGAATGGACCGCAGATAAACCAAAATGCACTTATCGGCAGCCTTGATTGGCAAAACTGCAAGTGACGATATCGCGTCTGCCTCCTACGATTGAGCGCCCCTGGTGCGTCAAGGCTCCCAACGCTACACAGCAATAATCTGCATTATGCTGTTCGTAAATGGAGTTTTACGCGGTCAGTCGTTGCAATCCATTCTTGTATTCAGCTTCACACATATGCATGCACTGTCTTGCTGATCTGATTATTCTCCTTGTAGCTGTAGAGTCGATATTTAAGAACCCACAGTCTGCTTTACTGTATTGTTATTTTCGGCAGTCTGTCGAGTCCTATTACCCAGGTTCTCAATTTCTACCTCCATGTCACATACAAAATCTTTGAACACCTCATTGCTCAAGGTAATGATCTCTTCCAAAAATGAACGTGTCTTTATTCGCGATTTGAGCGACCTTACTTTGCAAATCATCTTCGATGCATGGTGGGCTTCAATGAAAGTAGGCTCGAAGCAGCCTGTTGCTTGGAATGCGTCTAGCCATGCGCCTTCGTGGCGATTCTATTTACAATGTGGAATTGAAGAGTCCGGCAGCCCCGGCATCATATGTATCGTTTGCCATCAAGTTCTTTGCCATCCATCAGAACATGGGACAAGCTCACCGGGGATACACTTGCTGGTAAAAGCTCACATCGCAAAGTTTAACGAATTAACAGAGTCAGAGGTCACTGAATCGACTAGTTCTACGGTCAATGAAACCGCTTTGGCCATTTTGAAGAGGCAAGAAAGTTGAGGAATCACAATAGTAAGTTTGCAGAGGACAATCAGATTTGATATCCAGTTTAATCCATATTGACCAAAATGACAGACGAAACGTTCCAAACTGGCAGCTAAGGACTTTCAAACTTCCAAATTTCACCAAGACACGTGGAATCGCAACCTCATGTTAGGATTTGTTTCAGCACATATGTCATGGAACGCGATATCAAATCTTGAGCTGCGGCGGTCATATACGGCATTACACCATGATCTAGTGCTGCAGTCTGCTACGACTCTTAGTAACATTTGCCGGAGAGAATATGCACTGAGAGTGGATGCAATTAAGAAGCAATTGCCTGTACGAAATGAAGTGAGTTTAACTTTGGACGGATGGACATCGACAAACAAATTGGCTATAACGTCGGTCATTGCTTACTATATGGATCGAAATTGGGCATTGCATGAAGTTCAACTCGCTTTCGATGAGGTTGGTCGCCTGTTCCATTTCCATTTCGAAAGCTAATTAAGGATGATAGGTCAATGGCCAACATACTGCAGCAACGCTAGCCATACATTTGAAGGACGTGCTGGATCGTTTTGAGATTACCAACGGCCGTTTGCTTGGTATTACGACTGATAATGCTTCCTCAAAATACTCGATGACACGCGAGCTGCAATCAACACTTGAAGCCTCTGGAATCGAGTGGCTGGCATTGAGGAACCACATACCATGCATGGCGCACGTGATACAGCTCGCTTTAGGTGCATTCATGGGCAGTCTCGGTGTGAAAGGCCGCACCAAGTCTTGGGAAGCCCATGAGCATGATCACCAATTTGAAGAGAATGAAAGCATAGACGTTGGGAAGTGTCAAAGACTTCGAAAAGAGGGCAATCCTAGAATCAATAAGGTGTCGGCCATGAGACCAGGTTTAGCAAAGATAATTGAGAAAGTACGTAGTTCA
>Ga0307515_10013537_pt1 | contig 15231 bp, 2 predicted proteins | sample 17_EM_MG_FD_194513 | JGI IMG/M metagenome (GOLD analysis project Ga0307515, IMG submission 194513) | Populus trichocarpa ectomycorrhiza microbial communities from riparian zone in the Pacific Northwest, United States - 17_EM | ecosystem: Host-associated > Plants > Roots > Unclassified | place... | reverse complement strand
TACTATATATAGAACTATAAAATACTTTCCACCTATTAACTAACTAAAATTAATCTCTTTAAGATTAATAGGGTACCCTAGGGGGGAGTCTTTCCCTAGGGTTCTTCTTTTCCTAACTTGTCGGACATTTCTCTTTCCTCTATCTCCTTAATATTACCTATATCCTTTAGCTCTAGACAAAACAAGGTAAAGTAACCCTCCTTATTATAGTTATAGTATATAGCCGAAGTAGGGTCGATTAGAGTATTATAATAAGTACTAGTTAATTACGTAGTACGTAGCTAGTCGGGTAAGGCTTATTAGTACGTAGTGGTAACCACTTTTAGTATAAGAGCAGTTATAACTTATCTTCCTACTTTAGCTCTTATAGGTATAGCTAATAAGTTCTAATTATTATAGAGTTACTTCTGCCAATTAGGGTGGGCGTTAATCCGCTTTAGTTCTAAGTCTAATAATAGGTAACAAGCTGCGAGTCTTTTGTGGGTTAGTAGGTTATTTAAGGTTACAGCGATCTTTTCTTATAGCTGGATTGTCAGCTTATTATATAGGTCTAATTAGTAGTTCTTAAGGGGGACCTAGCCTTCTCCTATAAGGTATAGGAATTAAGTCTAGAATTCGGCAAAGGGTTAGTTTAATTTTATTATTAGGCGATTATAGTTATAACGGGCATCCTATACTTTATTTGGGTTAATATAAATAGCCGCTAGATGCCATATTATCTCATTAATAGATATAAATCGGATAGGGGAGTCGTCCTTAAACTTGGCTTAAAGGTGCCGTTAGGCGTCCCTAGTGGTTCGACTAAAGAGATAGAGCATTTTAGCTTTTTTAGAAAGGAAATAGTTATAGTTAATACAGAGCTTTCCTTATACTTAAATCCTCTAATTCTTAAAGGTAGGGTCTATCCCGTTAAATAGTAGTAAGGGGTTAGGGAGCTTAACGGACTTTAATTACTTCGTTATTATATCCGTACTCCCTAGTATATCGCATTTAGTGGAGTAAATAGGTCGGCTAGGGCTTTAAGAAGGGGAAGCTAGGCTATTTTATAGGGCCGCAAGGCTTTCTAGGATCTCTTGTAGGGTCTTTTATATATTTCTCGCTTTAAAACAATCGGCTTCCTGGCTGGCTATAAGGGCACGAATCTGCTCGTATATATCTATAACGTCATTATTATCTTCAATTTCTAATCCTAATTAGATCTCAGGTTCTTCTCAGGTAGAGGTAGCTCTCTTAGATAAGCTTGCTTTAGGTGCCATTATTAGCTTCCTAAGGTTTGTTAGTATTATACGCTTTAGTTTTAATTCCGGGGGTATAGGTCTAGTCCTATCTAGCTTATAAGGTGGGATATTATCTAGGCCTTCCCAGGCAATATAGAGTTATTTTGGTGTCTAAGTATAGCGCGTTAATACGTTATTATAGACGAAGTTTCTTTAGGGTGGGATATTATTAAGGCCTTCCCAGGCAAGGTAGGGAGAGCTTAGTATAATATCACGGCTTAAACAAATACCTCTAAACCAAAGCTTAAATAAATGCTGTATTACGAAGATACTAAGCTAAAGAGAAGGAAAAGGGGTTACTAGGACCGATGTAAACAAATATATAGGGTGAGCCGCTAAGGCGCTAGCTTTGGGTGGGCTAATCGCAGGTCGGCAGAATATGGCAGAATTTGGCAGGTAACGTGCGATAGCGCCGTTACAATTTCTATATGTGGTTAGATGAGAAAGTTATCTAAGACTACCTAATTATAGAAAAGGCTATGACTTATATTAAGGGGGCCTTAATTATAACGTTAAAAGATCTAGAGGAGTAATTAGAGGACTAGAGAAGCGAGAGATAAATCTTAGTACCTGTAAACAAAGTTATAACGCTTAGATTAACACGGGAGAGGTTTAAACTTAAGAGTAAAGACGAGCTAAGAGTTAACTTAAGACACTAAGTATATTATATATTGGTATAGATCGTATATATAGATAATACGTGTAATATATATAGAGTACTAAAAGATAAAAACCGAAAGTACCTAACTAGAATATATTAGGCACTAGATAAGGCGAAGTATTAAAACGTTAAGTATATATATAGTTAGTACCTAGCAGAAGTTTAAAAATAAGGGGACTTAATACTTTAACTAGGAAGATTCCTTACGGAAGAATGCCTAGACGGATAATAGTGGTAGGAATGCCTAGGAAACACATATCTATAGTATATTAAAGATAAAAAGCGAACTAAGTATTAGCTAAAAGTGGACTAAGTATAAATAGGATTAAGTAGCTAATAATTAGGAAAAGTAGAGGCCTATAAAACTAGAGGGAACTAGTAATAGAGCCTTAAACCCTTAAATGAATTTAAGGACAACACCTAAATTTATAAGCTAAGTGGTAGGATTAATAGTTTAAAGTACTAATAGATAGTAGAGTAATAAGGAACTATATCTTACTAGCAGTAGTTAAAAGAATGGGGTTACTATATAGGAAAAAGGAATATTCTTACCTATTAGTAATAATTTTAGGAGATCCGATAGCCTATAGAGGAGGCATTATTAATCTTAAAATAGGACCTATTTAGTTAACCATTAAAGGAAGATAAATTGAGATGTCCTTTAATATATTACTATTAGGGAATAATAAGGTAGTGTTAGGAATGCCTTAGTTATAGAAATATAATCTAAAGATTAATTAGGTTACAGGTTAGGTTAATATTAGAGATACTTAATAATATAAGAGGCGACAATAAGCTAAGTTAGTATAGTACTAAGTAGGAGCGACCTATAAAGAAACGGAAAAAGGGTTAAGCTATATACTAAGGAGATACCATAAGTATAGCAAAAAACTATAGTTACTAGAAAGTAAAAAGCTATTAAAGTATATAGTATAGAACTATAAGATAGAATTAGAACTAGGAATAAGTTTAAGGTTCTTTCTAATCTATAAGCTTACTAAAGAAAAGGGTAGAGCACTAAAAGAGTTTATTTAAGAAAACCTATAAAAGGGATATATTAGACCATTGCAGTTATTAGCGGGTTATCCAGTACTATTTATACTAAAGAAAAATAGTAAACTAAGGCTATATATTAACTATAGATAGTTAAATAGTATTACTAGGAAGGATAAGTATCTTTTATCCTTAATTAGTAAGATTTAAGATAGAATAGGTAATGCGTAAATCTTTATAAAGATAGATCTAAGATAGGTATACCATTAGATTAGAATTAAGTAAGGTAATAAATAAAAAGCAGCCTTTAAGTTAAAGGAAGGACTATATAAACTATTAGTTATATAATTTAGGCTTATAAATGCACCAGTAATGTTTTAGAAGTGTATTAATAATATATTAGGAGAACACTTAGATAAATTTATTATGGTATATCTCGATAATATTATTATCTACTTAATAACTAAGGAAGAATATAGAGAATACGTTAAATGGGTTTTAAAGAGACTATAAAAAGAACAGATGCTGGTAGTAATTAAGAAATGCGACTTCTTTACTAGGAAGACCAATTTTGTTAGATTTATTATTAAACTAAGCCAACTTAGTATAGATCTAAAGAAGATTAAGGCTATAATAAATTAGTAAAAACCGGAAAACGTTATATAGTTAAGATTGTTTTTAGGGGTTTGCAATTACTACAGAAGGTTTATAGCGCAATAGTTAAAGGATATTAAGCTATTTACGCGACTAATAAAGAAAAAAGAACTATAGGTATAGGGAAAGGAATAATAGAAACTATTTAAAAAGGTTAAGGAACTATTTACCTAGGAGCTAGTTCTTAAAATCTATTAACTAGGTCTAGAGACGGTTATAAAAACGGATATATTAAACTTTATACTAAGGGCGTACTTTATATAGAAATATTTAGATAGATGGCACCTAGTAGTATATTATAGTAGGAAGATAACGCCACTAGAGTTAAACTATAACATTTATAATAAGGAATTATTAGGTATAGTTATAGCATTAAAGAAATAGAGAGCATTCTTATAAGGTATAGAAAAACTATTTATAGTTAAGACGGATTATAAAAACCTAATAGGATTCCTAATAATAAAGGAACTTAACTAAAGATAGGTTAGATAGGTAGAGATGCTTATAGAATACCATTTTAAGATTTAGTACACTAAAGGGACAGATAACACACGAGCAGATGCTCTAAGTTAGAAGGCTAAACTATAAAATAATAAAAAGCCATTAGGGGCTTTACTGCAAAAGGATATAGACGGATTAATTAGATATAACTATCTAAAAATTATAGTAACTTAAAAAGAACTAGATAAAGTTTATAAGTTACTAGAAAGCTTTTAGGTATAAAGAATCTTTAAGGTATAATAAGAAGAATAGTTAGAACATCTAGAAGAAGAAATACTGTATAAGTATAGAGAGGTAAGGTATATCCTAAGAAGTATAGCAGAACACTTTATAGAAGATTTCTATAAGGGATTAACTTAAGGACATAATAGAGCTATAGGCTTAGTATTAAGACTCTAAGAGGAGTATATTATTAATAGAATCTAAAGCTTAGCGCGAAAAGTTATAAGAGAATATCTAGATTGCTAAAGAAATAAACTAATAATGCATAAGCTATATAGAGGGCTATAACCTATTAAAATACTAGAGAGACTATAGGAGGTTATATTATAGGACTTTATTATAAAGTTACTAAAGTTAAAAGATCCTATTACCAGATAAGATTATAATATAATTTTAGTAATAGTAGATAAGCTTATAAAGTGGGGATACTTTATAGTATATATAGAAGAAATATTAGCAGAAGATATCGCTAAAATCTATATTAAAGAAGTGTTTATAAAATATAGAGCACTAAGCAAAATTATATTAGATAGGGATTTAAGATTTATAGCAGTATTTTAGGAGGTATTCTTAGCGGAATAAGGAATTAGAGTAGTAACTTCTACCGCATATTATCCGCAGACGGACGGTTAAATAGAAAGATTAAATTAGACACTAAAGCAGTATTTAAGGCACTATATTAATTACGCATAGAATAATTGGGTATTATTATTACTAATTACGCAGTTTGTATATAATGCAACACTATAAAAAGAAATAGGTATATTACTATTTAAGGCGAATTATAGATATGAGCTAAGAATATTATTATCGCTATATTAAGCAAAGAAAATAAATAGTATAGCTAAGTAGAGAATAGAGATATTAATAAATTTTTATAAGAACCTTACGGAAATAGCTAAAGTAGTATAATAGAGAATAAAAAAAATACTATAACGCTAAGAGATCTAAGGGACTAGATCTTAAGGAGGGGGATAAAGTATAGTTACTACACAAATTTTTTAAGAGTTAACGACTAAGTAAGAAATTAAACTATATTAGACTAGGGCCTTTTAAAATTATATAAAAGATTTTACCGGTTATATTTAAGTTAAACCTACTAGCTAAGATAAAAATTTACCCTATATAGTATATTACGATACTAGAGCTAGTTTATAAAGCAGATACGTATAGAGGATAGGAAGAAAAAAAATTGTTACGGACGCTTTAAGTACGATGCTACGACTACTTAGAGAGGAGTTAGAAGAAGCTAGTTAGTTAATAAGAGTACGGTCTAAGATAGAGCCAGTAGAACTATGTGATAAGGAATAGTAGTACAAGTTATATAATATGCTATATAAGGAACGTAGAGAACGAACGGAACGTACGTACCTTATATACCTTACGTATATTATATATAAGAAGGATTTTATAGGAGTACGGTTGTGTATTTAAGGACCCTTAGTTTCTACCTAGATAGTTCTTTCCTTATAGTAATTCTTAAAATATAATTAGAGTTAATTTATTAGGTAACTACTCCACCAGTTTTTATTATATTGTTAACTTTACGTATTGCCTACATACCTAGCCTAATAACGAACCTATTGTAGTACCTGCTACAAGGTTCCGTTATACAATTATTACCTAGTTACGGTATTAAAAGTTGAATAATATGCCACCAAAAGCAGCCACTATAACGCTATTAACGGCGGCAACTACTTTAAGGTTAGGAGGGGACACTAATATAGCGGACACTGACTCGCAATAACCCGTAACGGTTAGACAGTTATAGGAAATAATTAACTAGTTAACGGCGAATAATACGGCACTAGAATATAGGGTTAACGAAATAGGCGTAGTAAAGGTTAAGTTACCATTAATTAAACGATTCTTAGGAGAGAGATTAAAGCTTAAAGAATTCCTTATATAAATGCACTTTAAGGTAATATAGGAAGGAGTAAAGCTAGTAACACCTATGGATTAAATAGCGTACGCAGGGCTATTCTTAATAGGAAGGGTACTTAAATAGTTTAAACCTTACCTTATAGAGATATAAGCTAACGGAATAATAACTATAAACTAAGAGGTATGGTTTATATTCTTAAGTTAGGAGGGATCCGCGGAACGACTTATATAGATATTTGGAGATCTAGAGGTAATAACTACGGCAGAAAGAAAGCTTTAAGATATTACGTAGTAAATCTTAGTAATTAAGTATATAACGCAGTTTTAGACGCTAGTAATATAAGTTAAGTGGAATAATAAGGCGCTTATGGTATAGTATAAATAGGGACTTAAGGCTAAAGTCTAGGACGTAATTATCCTAATAGAAGATGCGGAAACCCTAAGGGAATTAATAGATTAAGCAATAAAGATTAATAATAGGATTTACTAAAGGGAGTAGACTAAGAGAGGTTAGGATAGAGTTTTATAGTTATATAAGGCGCAGAGTACGCATTAACTAAAGCTAAGTTAGAAAATATAGTATAGCGCAAAGCTAATAGACCTAAGTGATACTAAAAAAACCTATAAGAGATAGAGTAAGAGACTATAGAAACTAAGAGGATAAGGATTAAGTAATTAAAGGTTTAGGGAGTAAAGGCTAAATTAGGGATCTTAGTAGTAGAAGATATTTAGGCGAACTCTATAATAAAAAAGATGGTTTAAAGAGGGAGCTTATATAAATTATAGAAAATAGGGCCATTTTGCTAAAGATTATAAAGATGGTTAGAGTTACTATATAATAAAGGGAACCGGACTAGTAGACGGTATATATATATAGAGGGATAATAATATACTATAAGGAATAAAGGATTATTTAATTAACCACTTTACGTTTTATTATAATAACGCGTGCTAAATTTATAAAGACACTAAATACGGCGCAAGCTATTAGCTATAGGAACCTAATTTAGAGAAACTAAGAGCTACCTAAGACTATAAAGAGTAAAATAGGCTCTATAAATGCAATAAAGATCTAATAGTAACTTTTAGTATAGTGTTAATAAGGCAGTATTTAAAAAGGGACTTTAGGAAAAATCTATTTAGCGATATTAAGAAAGGAGACCTTAAGACATTAGTATTAGAAGTAGAGACTAAGACCGCTATAAAGTAAGGTTTAGTAACGGGCATTATAACACTATTAGATACGGCATTTATTGCTTTATAAGATGGTAGGAAGAGTATTTTATAAAGACTAAGTAAGCAAACAACTGCTAGTGCTAATTTACTACTTAATAAAGGTAAAAGGCTAAAGGCTTAAGATTCTTAAGATAAGATAAGAGATAATTAAGATTTTTAAGACGAGATAAGGTATACCTAAGGACCTATAACGGATGAAAACTAATAGAGTAGGGTAGTAGCTTAGTTTAGGAATATATAAATAAGCTTGGGATAGAGTTTCCTATAGGTATTAAATTCTTAAGATAAGATAGATAAGATTTAAGACTTTTAAAACAAGATAAGAACACTATAAATGCCTAGTTAGACTAAGGCGGGAGCTAAGCTTAAGTTAAAAGTAAGCTTAAGATTAAAGAATTTAAGGAACTAAGAATTTAGAGAATAAATAAGGACACCTATAGGTTGTAACGGAACCTTATAGCAAGTACTACGGTAGGTCCTGTTATTAGGCTAGGTATATAGGTAATGCGTAAAGTTAACAACGTAATAATAACTAGTGGAGTAGTTACCTAATAGATTAACTCTAATTGTATTCTAAGAATTACTATAAGGAAAGAACTATCTAGGTAGGGACTAAGGTCCTTTAAATACACGACTATACTCCTATAAAATCCTTCTTATACGTAATATACGTAAGGTACGTAAGGTACATATATTCCGTTTATTCTCTATATTCCTTACGTAGCACATTATATAACTTATACTACTATTCCTCATTATATAGTTCTACCGGTTCCATCCTAGACTGTACTTATATTAACTAACTAGCTTCTTCTAACTCCTCTCTAAGTAGTTATAATATTATACTTAAAGTATTTGTAATACTATCTCCCTCCTTTTTATCTTCGTCCTTAAAGATTCTAAATATCTCTAAGTTGTTTACTAGAGGTATAATATCCGTCTAGTTAATTTAGTTAATATTATTACTTATAATACCTAAAGCCTCTTCTTCTTTATACGCGTAATAATATGCCCGCACTATTACTGTAATACTATCGCTAGGTGAAATTATACCATCTCTATATTCTTATTATGTAAAAGAGGGGTTAGTTTATATTGCGTTAGTAAGTCCTTTATCTTAATAACCCTCTTCTTATTTAGAGTATACTAAAGTAAATATTTATTCATCCTATAACGTTCGCTCTTTCTCTAACGCTAAGTATACACATCCTATAACTCTTAATAGTTATTAAGTTCCCTAAATAATTTATTATAGGGTCTTGTATTTAATCTACTACTATAAAGCTTAATAATAAGTTGTTATAAGCCCTAGCTAAGCTGAAACGTTCTTATAATACGGAATAGAAAGCCCTAGATGCTTAAATCGCGATATCTACTTATCTTCTTCGCCTTAAGAAGGTTTATAAAAAGGTTTGTTTTAAGGAGTAGAAACTTATAGAATAAGGTCTATAGGAACTTAGTAATAAAAAAATAGATTTTCTTCTAATAGTAAAGGAAATAACTCTAAGTAATTTAGCAATTGCTCTTTCTAGGTCCCCCTTAGGTAACTTATTCTTTAGTAATCCTTCTTTAATATTACCTAACCTATTCTCTTTTAATACTCCTATACCTTTCCTATAGCGTTCTTTAAATTCTTTAGTAGTTTCTAGGTAGTCTTATTATAGCCTATTTACTTAACCTTATACTATATTTTATTATTAACGTCCTTATAACTAATAATCTTTAAAACTTACTATTTGTCTTCCTTTTATCCTCTATACATATCTACTTTATAAACTAGTGGTTTAACTTTTCCGTATACTAGCTTTAGCATTGCGATATACTATATAGGGTAGATCTTTATCTTAGCTGGTAGTTTTAACTTAAACGTAATTAGTAAAATTCTTTAACTAATTTTAAAAGGTCCTAGTCTAACGTAGTCTAACTTCTTACTTAGTTATTAACTCTTAAATTTTTTGTGTAGTAGCTATACTTTATCTCCCTCCTTAAGATCTAGTCCCTTAGATCTCTTAACATTATAGTATTTCTTTATTCTTTACTATACTACCTTAGCTATTTCTATAAGGTTTTTATAAAGATTTATTAATATCTCCATCCTTTATTTAGCTATGCTACTTATCTTCTTTACTTATTATAGCAATAGCGATATTCTTAGCTTATATCCGTAATTCGCCTTAAATAGTAATATACCCATTTCTTTTTATGGTGTTATATTATATGCAAACTATATAACTAGTAATAGTAATACCTAATTATTCTATACGTAATTAATATAATATCTTAGATACTACTTTAGTATCTAATTTAATCTTTCCGTTTAACTATCTATCTGCGAATAATATATAGTAGAAGTTACTGCTTAAACTCCTTACTCCGCTAAAAATACCTCCTAAAATGCTGCTATAAATCTTAGATCCCTATCCGATATAATTTTACTTAGTACTTTATACCTTATAAATACTTCTTTAATATAGATTCTAGTAATATCTTTTACTAATATTTCTTCCGTATATGCTATAAAGTATCCCTACTTTATAAGCTTGTCTACTATTACTAAAATCGTATTATAATCTTATCCGGTAATAAAATTTCTTAATTTTAGCAACTTAACAATAAAGTCCTATGCTATAACCTCCTATAGTCTCTCTAGTATTTTAATAGGTTATAGCCCTCTATATAGCTTATACCTTATTAGTTTATTTCTTTAGCAATTTAGATACTCCTTAATAACCTTTCTAGCTATCTTTTAGATTCCGTCAATAATATACTCCTTTTAGAGTCTTAACACTAAGCCTATAGCTCCGTTATATCCTTAAGTTAGTCCTTTATAGAAATCTTTTATAAACTACTCTGCTATACTTCTTAGGATATACTTTACTTCTTGGTTTTTATATATATCTGTCTATAGATCTTCTAGCTGTGCTTTTAAAATTCTTTATACCTAAAAGCTTTCTAGTAACTTATAGATTTTCTCTAATTCTTTCTAAGTTACTATAATTTTTAGATAATTATACCTAATTAATCTATCTATATCTTTTCGCAATAAAGCCCCTAATGGTTTTTTATTATTTTATAGTTTAGCCTTTTAACTTAGAGCGTCTGCTCTCATATTATCCGTACCCTTAGTATACTAAATCTTAAAATAGTATTCTATAAGTATCTCTACCTATCTAACCTATTTTTGGTTAAGTTCCTTTATTATTAAGAATCCTGTTAGGTTCTTATAATCTATTTTAACTATAAATAGTTTCTCTATACCTTATAAGAATGCTCTCTATTTCTTTAGTGCTATAACTATACCTAACAACTCCTTATTATAGATGTTATAGTTTAATTCCGGTGGTATTATCTTCCAACTATAGTATATTACTAAATACTATCTATCTAGATGCTTTTATATAAAGCATACCCCTAGTATAAAGTCTAATATATTTATCTTAACAACCGTTTCTAGTCCTAGTTAATAGATCTTAAAAACTAGCTCCTAGGTAAACAACCTTTTAACTTCCTTAAACAGTTCTTATTATTTCTTTCCCTATACCTATAGTTTCTCTTTTTTTATTAACCGTGTAAATGGCTTAATATCCTTTAACTATTGCGCTATAAACCTTCTACAGTAATTATAAAACCCTAGGAATAATCTTAACTGCATAACGTTCTCTAATTCTTACTAATTTACTATAGCCTTAATCTTCTTTAGATCTATACTAAGTTGGCTTAGTTTAATAATAAATTTAATAAAATCTATCTTTCTGGTAAAGAACTTATATTTCTTAATTACTACTAGCATCTATTCTTCTTGTAGTCTCTTTAAGACCCATTTAATATATTCCCCGTGTTTTTCCTTAGTTATTAAGTAGATAATAATATTGTTAAGGTATACTATAATAAATTTATCTAAGTGTTCTCCTAATATATTATTAATCCGCTTTTAAAACGTTACTAGTGCGTTTATAAGCCCAAATTATATAACTAATAGTTTATATAGTCCTTTTTTTAACCTAAAGGCTGCCTTTTATTTATTGCCTTCCTTAATTCTAATTTAATAGTACGCCTATCTTAGATCTATCTTTGTAAAGATTTGTACGTTACCTATCCTATCTTAAATTTCGCTAATTAAGGGTAAAAGATACCTATCCTTTTTGGTAATGCTGTTTAATTGTCTATAGTTAATACACAGCCTTAGCTTACTATTCTTCTTTAGGACGAATAGTACTAGATAACCCGCTAATAATTGTAATAGTTTAATATATCCCTTTTATAAGTTCTCCTAAATAAACTCCTTTAATACTCTACCTTCTTCTTTAGTAAGCTTATAGATTAAAAAGAACCTTAAACTTATTCCTAGTTCTAATTCTATTTTATAGTCCTATACTATATACTTTAACAGCTTTTTACTTTTTAGTAACTATAGTTTTTTACTATACTTGTAGTATCTTTTTAGTATATAGCTTAGTCCTTTTTCTATTTCCTTATAGGTTGCTCCTACTTAATACTATACTAATTTGGCTTATTATTATATCTTACGGCGTTAAGTATCTTTAATATTAACCTAACCTATAACCTAATTAATCTTTAGATTATACTCCTATAACTAAGGCATCCCTAATATCGCCTTATCCTTCCCTAATAGTAGGATATTAAAAGACATCTAAATTTATTTTCCTTTAATAGTTAACTAAATAGGTCCTATTTTAAGATTAATAATGCCGTCTCTATAGGCTATTAGATCTCCTAAAATTGTTACTAATAGATATAGGTGCTTCTTTCTTCTATATAGTAGTCCTATTCTTTTAACTGCTATTAGTAAGATATAGTTCCTTATTACTCCACTATCTATTAATACTTTAAACTATTAATCTTACTATTTAACTTATAAATTTAGGTGTTTTTCTTAAATTCCTTTAAGGGTCTAAAGCTTTACTACTAGTTCTCTCTAGTTTTATAGGCCTCTACTTTTTCTAACTATTAGCTACTAGATCCTATTTATACTTAGTTTAACTTAGGCTAATACTTAGTTCGCTTTTTATCTTTAATATACTATAGATAGGTGTTCTCTAGATATTTCTACTATTATTATCTATCTAGGCATTCTTCTATAAGAAATCTTCCTAGTTAAAGTATTAAGTTCCCTTATTCTTAAACTTCTACTAGGTGCTAGCTATATATATATTTAGCGTTTTAGTATTTTACTTTATCCGTTATCTAATATATTCTTATTAAATATTTCTAATTCTTATCTTTTAGTGTCCTATGTATGCTATATATATTATCTATATATGCTATCTATAATAGTATATAATATACTTAGTGTCTTAGGTTAACTCTTAGCTTATCTTTATCCTTAAGTTTAAACCTTTCTTTTATTAATCTAAGCATTTTAACTTTATTTATAGGTATTAAGATTTGTCTCTTACTTTTCTAGTCCTTTAATTACTTCTCTAGATCTTTTAATGTTATAATTAAGGCTCCTTTAATATAAGTTATAGCCTTTTCTATAATTGGGTGGTCTTAAATAACTTTTTTATCTAACTATATATAGAAATCTTCCTACTTATTATTATATCGCTGCCTATACTACTTTTAGTATAGCTGCTTAAGTATATACGCTCTATCTATAAGGAAGTATCTTTTTATTACTGTATTATAATAGCCCTTTATATATCGTTCCTTAAATCTAGTTAGGATTCCCAAATTCTCTTCTTATTCTAGTTTAGTAAGCTACTTAACTCTTAGTATGCCTACTCTTGGCCTATTAGTAATTCTTTATATAGGTGCTTTGTCCCTTATATGACTTAGTAGACTAAATCTCTTATCTAGTTTCTACTCTTGCTATAAGGTAATTCTCGCTCTAAATTTCTCTATAGTTTCTTTTCTTTCGCGTTTTATAAGTGGATCCTTAAAGTCTTTATACTTCTTAACCTTAGTATTAACTTTTTAATCTTTAGGCTAAACACTATATTTAACTAGTAAGTCCTTTAGGTTTATATATCTATCTCCTAGTCTAACTACTGCTTAGATTATAAATTCTCTAATCTATAAAGAAGCTCTTTGCTTCTTGCCTATAGGTGTCCTTATTTATACTCCGAATTCTTAGTCCCTTAGATTCTTTAATTTTAAGCTTGCTTCTAACTTAAGCTTAGCTCCCACCTTAGTTTAACTAGGCGTTTGTGATATTTTTATCTTATCTTAAGAGTCTTAAATCTTATCTATCTTATTTTAAGAATTTAATGCCTATAGGAAACTCTGTCCCGAGCTTATTTATATATTCCTAAACTAAGCTACTGCCCTACTCTATTAGTTTTCGTCTATTATAGGTCCTTAGGTATACCTTATCTTATCTTAAAAATCTTAGTTATCTCTTATCTTATCTTAAGAATTTTAAGCCTTTAGCCTTTTGCCTTTATTAAGTGGTAAATTAGCACTAGCAGTCGTCTGCTTACTTAATTTTTGTAAGATATTCTTCCTGCCGTTTTATAAAGCAATAAATGCCGTATCTAACGGTGTTATAATGCCCGTTACTAAACCTTACTCTATAGCGGTTTTAGTCTCTACTTTTAATACTAATATCTTAAGATCTTCTTTCTTAATATTGCTAAATAGATTTTTTCTAAAGTCCCTTTCTAAATACTGCCTTATTAATACTGTACTAAAAGTTGCTGTTAGATCTTTATCGCATTTATAAAGCCTATCTTACTCTTTATAGTCTTAGGTAGCTCTTAGTTTCTCTAAACTAGGTTTCTATAGCTAATAGCTTGCGCCGTATTTAGCGTCTTTATAAATTTAGTACGCGTTATTGTAATAAACGTAAAATAGTTAATTAAACAATCTTTTGTTCCTTATAGTGTATTATCGTCCCTCTATATATATATACCGTTTGCTAATCCGGTTCCCTTTATTATATAATAACTCTAACCATCTTTATAATCTTTAGTAAAATAACCCTATTTTCCGCAATTTATATAAGCTCCCTTTTTAAACTATTTTTCTTACTATAAAGTCCGCCTAAATATCTTCTGCTGCTAAGATCCCTAATTTAGCCTTTACTCCCTAGACCTTTAATTACTTAATTCTTGTCCTCTTAGTTTTTATAGTATTTTACTCCATCTCTTATAGGTTTCTTTAGTACTACTTAAGTCTATTAGCTCTGCGCCATACTATAGTTTCTAATTTAGCTTTAGTTAATGCGTGCTCTGCGCCTTATATAACTATAGAACTTTATTTTAACCCTTCTTAGTCTGTTCCCTTTAGTAGATCCTATTATTAATCTTTATTACTTAATCTATTAACTCCCTTAGGGTGTCCGTATCTTTTATTAGAATAATTATATCCTAGACTTTAGCCTTAAGTCCCTATTTATACTGTGCCATAAGCGCCCTATTATTCCACTTAACTTATATTACTAGCGTTTAAAACTACGTTATATATTTAATAGCTAAGGTTTATTACGTAATGCCTTAAAGCTTTCTTTCCGCCGTAGTTATTGTCTTTAGGTCTCTAAATATCTATATAAGTCGCTCTACAAATCCATTCTAGCTTAAAAACATAAACTATACTTCTTAGTTTGTTGTTATTATTTCATTTACTTATATCTCTATAAGGTAAAACTTAAACTATTTAAGTGCTCTTCCTAATAAGAACAATCCTATATACGCTATTTAATCTATAGGTGTTGCCAGCTTTACTCCCTCTTATATAACCTTAAAGTGTATTTATATAAGGAATCCTTTAAGCTTTAATCTCTCTCCTAAGAATCTATTAATTAATAGTAACTTAACCTTTACTGCTCCTATCCTATTAACA
>Ga0307515_10013536_pt1 | contig 15231 bp, 15 predicted proteins | sample 17_EM_MG_FD_194513 | JGI IMG/M metagenome (GOLD analysis project Ga0307515, IMG submission 194513) | Populus trichocarpa ectomycorrhiza microbial communities from riparian zone in the Pacific Northwest, United States - 17_EM | ecosystem: Host-associated > Plants > Roots > Unclassified | place... | reverse complement strand
GCGCTCTATTACTTCTGTATGATCGTTGCTAACCGTCCGCCTCCAGACTGAGCTTGCGATAAACGCACGTACAACCTCTTCTGACACCCGTCGTGATGTCGCGAACGCCCATGCCGTTGATTCCGACGCCCATCGCGATATTTCAAACGCCAACACCATTGCTCCCGACGTCCGTCACGATGTTTTGAATACCCATTCAATTGTTCCTGAGGTCCGGAAAGAAGCTATGAACTCCCTCACCATTGCCTCCGACGTTTATCCCAACAAGACGAAAAGCCGTGAGGATGCGGATCGTCGAAACCGAGCGGCAAGTACCACCCGTACTCTGCCTGTCACCGATTAATTACTTACCACCGCCTAGACTCATGCCAGGTCAGCGATCCTGACTAGAAACGAATCCGGTGTCTAATATTTTTGTCCAGTGCACCGGGAGAATCACCGCCTCCGCTACCTAAAAATACGGATAGAACCAATTATAAGGTCCACCGCGATGTTGCAAATATTCACACCATAGTTGCCGACGTGCATCAGAACGTGTTAAAAATTCGTGAGGATACTGAAAGCCGAAACCGGGTGGTAAGCAACAATCATGCTCTCTGGCATTACCGAATAAAAACACTGATCGCGGTCTAGACTGAGAACAGGTTGGCGATCTCGTCCACTAAGGGAACCAGCATCTTATGTTTGCGCCTAGCATGTTTGGGGAAACACCACCTCCACCGCCGAGAGTCTTCTTTGGACGCGCCCGGTTGATCGAGGAGATTGTCGGTTTCGTAGAAAGCCTCACGCCGATCGCTCTTATTGGTGCCGGCGGGATTGGAAAGACTTCTGTCGCCCTGACTGTCCTTCACAACGATAGCGTCAAGCAACGGTTTGGCGACGACCGTCGGTTCATCCGTTGCGACCAACTCTCCGCCTCGCGTGCTCATTTCCTCCGCCGGCTCTCCAGGGTCATCGGCGCAGGGGTCGAAAACCCAGAGGATTTGGCCCCCCTACGATCATTCCTGTCTTCGAAAGAGATGATCATCGTCCTCGATAACGCGGAATCTATTCTCGATCCGCAGGGAATAAACTCTCAGGAGATATATGGCGTGGTGGAGGAACTGAGTGACTTCAGTAACATTTGCCTTTGCATAACCTCCCGCATATCCACCATCCCTCCCCACTGCGAGACTTTCGACATCCCGACATTGTCGATGGAGGCTGCATGTGACACGTTCTACCGCATCTACAGGCGTGATGGACCATCCGACGCGGCCAACAAGATCCTGAAACAACTCGACTTTCATCCGCTGTCAATCACCTTACTTGCCACCGTTGCCCAGCAGAACAAGTGGGACACCAGCCGACTGACCAGGGAATGGGAGGGACAGCGGACAGGTGTGCTTCACGCGCAGCACAACAAGAGCTTCGCTGCCGCAATCGAAATGTCATTCGCCTCCCCGATGTTTCAGGATCTCGGCCCAGACGCACGCGACCTCCTCGGAGTCGTCGCCTTCTTTCCTCAAGGGGTCGACGAGAACAATCTGGACTGGTTATTCCCCACAGTCACTGGCGGGAAGGATATGTTTGACAAGTTCTGTGTTATTTCCCTGGCGTATCGAAACGACGGCTTCATCACGATGCTGGCACCACTCCGTGACCACCTTTGCCCCAAAAATCCGATATCTGTTCCACTCCTCTGCTCGACCAAGGACCGTTACTTCAGCCGATTGTCGGTTGACATCGATCCTGACAAGCCCGGCTTCGGAGAATCACGGTGGATCATGTCAGAAGATGTGAACGTCGAGCATCTGCTTGATGTATTCACGACAATCGATGCGACATCGGGTGACGTCTGGGGCGCTTGCGTTGATTTCATGAAGCACCTCCTTTTGAACAAACCACGGCTTTCCGTGTTGGGGCCCGAAGATCGAGAGGCTCCCGGATGACCACCCCTTCAAGCCGCAATGCTTGTTCCAGCTCTCAAAATTGTTGCAGGTAGTTGGAAATCAGGCGGAACCCAAACGGCTCCTCATTCACACTTTAAAGCTCCAGAGAGAGCGGGGGAATGACCGTCAGGTCGCTCTAGCATTGCGACAACTATCTATCGCAGGTCGGCGTATGGGCCGCTACAAGGAAGGGATCTGGCTGGTAGAAGACGCGTTGGAAATTTTTGAACGGCTTGGTGACACAGTGGAACGAGCACGGTGTTTGATCGCCCTCGCTTGGTTGTTACGTGATGACAAACAGCTCGACGCCGCAGAGGAAGCCGCATCCCGCGCAATCGATCTCCAAGAGAAAGGCCAACAATTTGAGGTCTGCAAATGTCACCTCGCTCTTGGCAGGATATGTTATGCCAAGGGCACGACAGAAAAGGCCATCAACCATTTCGAGGCAGCCCTCGGAATTGCATCCCCTTTCAACTGGCGCAATCTGTTGTTTTGGCTTCATCACGCCCTGGCGGAGCTGTTTATCAATGAAGACATGTTTGGCGATGCGCAGGCTCACACCGAACGCACCAAGTCACACGCGATCAATGACCCATTCCTTCTGGCTCACACGATGGTGCTACAGACTTGGCTCCGGTATAAACAACATAAGTTTGAAGAGGCAAAATCCGAGGCATTGTGCGCTGCTGATGCGTTCGGGAAGCTAGGGGCGGTGGATGATGTGGAGTATACTAAGAAGGTCTTCCGGTGGATCGACTCTCAGGGACATGGTCTACTTGGTTATCCCTGATAGGTTGGACGCAATAGTGAGTTCCTCGAGACAGCGCCACTTGCAATGTCTATGAACTCTTCGTGTTTGGGCAGGTCACCGGATCCGAGTTATGGCATCGGCACTTGTCGTGAGTTACAAACGCCTCGTCCCCGCACCCCGTCCGAGTATCCCAACCATACCCCGCCTCTCCCTTCCCCACCACTGCAAGAGCGTTCTCTCATTTATCTGCCTCATCCACCCACACACATCGTTCCACATCTTTTAGTCCACCGCTCGTCGTTGATCTGCGCCCTGTGTTGTGTTCCGGACCCGTCTCATATGTTATATCTGTTTTACACATCGGCATCTCGTAGGTTGCCTGTGATGATCCGTGTCCTGGTGTATTATAATCAGTAGTGCCGACTAGCAGCAAGTGGAACGACGGAACGGCCCTTTGTGTTAATACAATATTGCTGGTGTAGCACACCGAAATCCCTTGGAACACCCAAACATCCGCACTCCTCTGAACCCCCCCCCCCCGGTCCACCCCTGAACTCCAGTGATCCTCCACTGCACCCTCCACCTTCCCATCCTAGTACTTCAGCACCGCCACCGTACGGCGGTGGCTGCAAATGCGAGACCAGGTAACCTCTCCCCTAGTAAATCCCTGTCGAAAGCACCCGGTGACCGATCAGATTGACCCCGTAGATAGCTGGGTCAGGCGTACCCTCCATCCGTGGTCTGGCGTAACAAACCGGGGCGGCGCGCAAAAGGCCAACTTCGTCTGTGCCGAGCGCCCTCGCACTGAGGTACGCTAAATCTCGTGGATCGGAAATGACAATCAGACAGCAGGTCGAGAAAACGAAACAACCGATGAAGGTGTCGCAGATGGGTTCGAGTGGGACGCCATCGAGCCCGTTGTGTCAGACGACCTCCGGTATGAAATCCGCGGGAGATAACGTCTGCGTCGGCCGCAGGCATGGCAAACGTATGGGTGATGCACCGGGCTTCGAGTCTGACCCCTTATTACAGCTTCCTGTATGAACAGGGGGGTTACCGACCAAGGAGACTGTATTGCCTCTGGAACAACATAAAGCGAGGGTGACGATGTTGGCTTCCAAATTGTGGCGACCGCCAACGGTGTTCATCAAAAACCGTGGATCGCGAGGTCCGATGTCCCTAGCGCCACAGACGTCGTTTATACCCAAAGGTCTGCGGGAGGCTTCGCCAGCACGGGTCTGCCAACCTGATGGCAAAGTGAACCATAAACGAAAACGGTGTTTGGAATGGGCTATGGGGGAAACGTCGACGCAGTCACGACAAGCATGTAAAAGAGGAATCCAAACAGGCAAATCCAATCACGACTGAAGAAACCGAGGGATTGGAATGCCGGAGGTACCGGGATCGGAGGGCGAACCCCAAAAGAACCAGTGCACACTGTATGTCGCTGTACCTTTAGGAACACGCGCGGGTGGCCCTACAACTATAAAATTTCCCTGGAGCTCCAGAATTGGCTCACGAATCGCTGGTAGACATGACGCAATGCGAAGGAAGAAAACAGAGGGGCTAAAAGTACCGGAGTAGTCCGAGGACAAGGGAAGTTTGCTCAGCGCCACTGGCCGGACTTTCCGTTGATGCGTTGCCTACTAATGTTTCTCTGCATCAGTTGTACTAAGGTTTCTCCGAAGGAAGTAACATCATGATCCAGAGACCATATATCAGCCTGAGGGCTTAGCGTTCGAGAGACGAGCCTTTCCCTCCCACTCACCCCTCCCCGCATTCCCCACTCCTTATCATCCATCGCCCAGAGAAATATGGGTCGATTGTCTGCATTCTCCGGGTCGATCAACATTCGGGCCGTCGCTCTTTTGACACTACTAAGCGTCTTTCTGTTTATCCAACGAGTCGCTGCCGCTTCCGTTACGCTCTCCGCTAGCCACAACAGAAGGATTCCTTTCAAGTATCAAGGTGATACGTATCAGACTTGGGTTTCGATCCATGGCGGAGTGGGATCGACCTTGAACCGCCCACTGTGCGTTTGCCTTCACTGCTCTCCTTCGAGTTTACGGAGTACTCACGGGTATCTGCCCCTCGTAGGGTCGTGGTGCACGGTGGCCCTGGACTCTCTCACGATTACCTTCTTCCACTAAAGGACCTCGCAACCACCCGTCCAGTAATCTTCTACGACCAAATCGGTTCCGCCCGTTCCACCCACCTTAGAGACAAACCCGAATCGTTCTTCACCATGGACCTCTTTCTCTCCGAACTCAACAACCTCCTCACAACCCTCGGGATCTCCAACGACTACGACCTCCTCGGTCATTCCTGGGGTGGGATGCTGGGATCCGAACTAGCCGTGACGAAACCACCTGGACTGAACAAACTCATCTTAAGCGATTCGTTGGCTTCGATGGAGCTGTGGTCGAAGTCGCAGATTCAGCAGCTGGCGGAATTCCCGAAAGAGGTTGAAGAAGGGTTGAGGGCAGGGTTCGATGACGTACCGAAGTATCGTGCCGCTATGGGCGTTTTCTTTGCCGTGCATGGGTGTACGGTGAAGCCTTGGCCGCGGGATATGAACACCTCATTCGAGTACTTGTTCGAAGATCCCACAGTCAGCATCAAAACGTCAGTAAATTTTACACATTTCTGTTTCGGTCACGTTCTCTGACGAGGTTATTGCCCGAACCCACAACAGATCTGGAATCCAAGTTGGGTGGACGGTCATCGACCGCCTCCACAACATCGACGTGAAGACGCTCGTGATCAACGGCGCGGCCGACATGGCTCAAGATTTCGTCGTCCAGCCCTTCCTCGATAACATTCCCGACTCCGCTCATGTCAAGTTCGAGCACTCCAGTCACACCCCGTTCTGGGAGGAACGAGAAGCATACATGCGGGTCGTCTCGCAGTTCTTGGATTCTTGAGGTCATCTCCGGAGGAGATACCAACCCCATCCGTTTTGTATTTGTGCTCATGGCGGTAATATTTCTTATTTATGTGCGCACTCCTCACGAGGGGGAAAAGCTCCCTATGGCCTTTACGCGTGATGTACCGTTGAGCTCGATTCTGGGATATTACTCGAGAAAAATCAGAGATATGGGCGTAAGCGACATCCATCCCCCGAGAACAAGCATTTGGGAGTGGGTCGAATTCCGTTTCAGTTTGAATGAGGGTAACTTGCCCCCACGAAGAGAAGTAATAAGTATGGAAACCGTTTTGGCCGTGCTCGATTTATGTAATCAGAATTCAAACTCTGCTGGTGATGACCCTTCTGTAGTGGTTTGTAGTCCCACTACGTGTGGTAACAAACGCGAGCGTTACCCTTCAAAGTGAGCCCATTCGTCCCCCCCCCCCCCCCATCACCCCGGAGTGGGGGTTAAAAAACCGTTGTCGCATCCCACACGGGTGAGTACATGGGCCACGCCTTATCGTAGGTATAAATAAGCCTTGCGCGAGAACGGTTGAGAAACTTGGGATGATTTCGAGGGCCGGGGATCACTCACGTAAAGAGACACGGTGGAGGCCAGCGCGGCGATTTGGTCAATCACACGGTGCGACCGCCTAAAAGTGGTTCCATCTTCTCAGGTTGCAATTGGCTTCGATAAAGATAATGTTATACAAAAAGAACAATGGGTGATAAAAAGAAGAGATCATATCATAAACAGTTGTCGTCGAGGGGGGGGGGGTCTTTCTGAGGCAGAAGGGCGAAGGGTGTGGTCATGGGAGGAAGAGTTCAACAAAAGAGAGGCATGAGGAACGTAAATACTAAAAAAGGCGAACGTACAGGTATCCTTCTCTAGAGCAGGGATGAAGAAGAAAACGCACGAAGAAAATTGGAAACCTAGAATAATGATAAGAGTCAAATACCCCCCCATTCCCGTCGAAGTCGTAAGAAACGATCCCCCCCGTCTTTCCCCAGAAAGATTAGGTACCCTCCACCCGCAAGAAAACTAGTGAAAAAAAAACCGTCTTTCCTGTGATCATCGCACACGGGGTATTCCACCATCTTCACGTAATCGCACCGAGCTTGTCTTTATGCTTCTCCTTCTTGGTAAACCCAAGCATCGTACCCGTGAGGCTCAACTTCCTCGTCGCCTTCTTCCAATTCGACCCTGCTCCAACGCTCCCCTGAGCCGCTGTGGTCGCAGGCGTCGTCACGGTCGATAACGGGGAACTGATCATCGTCTGGCTGGTCGTCGTCATCCCGGATGACGAGGAATCAGCGCTCGGCGGGGTATTGGTATCCGATGGAGCTCCAGGGATTGGAGTGAGCAGCTCCGATGAAGAGGAACAAGTCGTCGTGAGCATATCAGCTTGCAGGGAACCCGGGCGCGGTATTGGGTGATGGTTGGCACCACCGTTGAGCTTGGCATGACCATTCAATTCCTCAGCCTTCTGACCCGTCGTATCCGCAGCGACAGTGGCTCTCCTCTGTGGCGGATCATGCGGTAGCGATGGCGGCGTCTGAGGCAGGGGCCTTGGCATCCGATGCATTTGGACGGTAGGTGATATAGAAAGACGGGGTAAAGGCGGTACCGCAGGAATATCATCGGTGAAGGAGGGCGTCGAGCTGAAACTCGTGGCCGACGATCGAGGTGCAGGTGCAGACGACGTCCTCGTTAAACTTGGCGAAAGTGCTCGCTTCTCTCCCTTACCCTCCGATTCAGATTGCGGGTGCGGTGAACTCGATCTCTGTGAGACAGAGCCCACAGTCGAGGCTGGGGAGGGTGGCGCAAGGGACTCGGAGTGTTTCCCAGGTGCAGTACTGGGACGCTTCTCGAGTTGTGGAGCCGTCAACAACTGCGTCGAAGTCTTCTCCTTATCCTTGTTCTTGATCCCTTTCCGCTTGTACCACTTATCTTTCCCAACCCCATTCCTCTTCGGTGACGCTGGCTCGACCGAGGAACTCCCGGGGATGCTTGGAGTGGCCTCCGTCTTATTATGCAACTGGGGTGATGAAACATTGGCGGGAGACGGCACGCTTCCAGAAGTTGATGAATTTGTGGAGACCATCGAGACAGCCTCTAATATAGGCTTCTTCTCGCCACTGTGGCTCTTGATCTTGACCGAAGGAACGTGTCGCAACGAATGGAACAACCCTCCCTGTGGTTTTTGGGGCGGTTGTTGGGGTATTGGCGGTGGTGGAGGGAAGTCGTGTGGGAGATTGAGTTTCGAGTGAATGGGGGAATTGGTGATCTTCGGTGAGTATGTGGGGTTTGATGGCGCAGGTGTGGTTGGGCCGGAGGACTCGGCTAAATCTGAGGAATCGTGCTCGGCGGTGAGGCCGGGAGGGAGTGTTGGAACCTGACCATCATCCGATGAGGGGACAGGGACGGGAACGGGGACGGGTTGAGGAGTGGGGGGTCGCAGGCCAAGTGAGGGAAGATTAATGTTGACGGCTTGATAGTAGAGTACGTATGCTGAACCGCAGTTGGAATCGCCGAAGTACTTGGGAATGTCAGATTCTTTGATCGTCTCGACAGAGTCGTCGTCGAACAGTTTCCAGACACCTCCAGCCTTGATGATGGAAACATAATGGCCGTGATGCGGGCCGCTGGAGGGGCGCATAAGTCTAAATATGGATTCGGGTTGAATCACAGTGAAGTTGCCTACTTTCCAACGTGGACGACGATGGCATAAAGTTCGTACAACCTATCCGGATCGTCCGTGTCGTCGACAGTATTGAACAACCTCAACTCCATCGGGAACGCAACCCGATAGGTGAGTTTGATGTACTTTTGGAGATCCTCTTGATACTTGAACCGCTTGAGATGCAGCGCCAAGACGTTGGGAAGCCTCTTGATTTTCATACGCTTTTCGGCTTCTTGAAGATCACAGCAACCATCGCAGAAAAACTTGTTCTTCTGACATAGCATCTCGCTGGCACTGAACTGACGCAGGCAAGCCGTCACGGAAGAGTTCTGTTCGATGTCGATGGAGAGGTCAAGGAAAGACTCGTCTCGGGAGGAAACGGTTTCACATGTCAGACATCGGGTTTCGCTCGTCAGAACACCCTCGAAGAGCCTGTGCACGATCGTGGACGGTGACGAATTAGAGTCTGTGGAAGCGGACAGCGATACCAGGGAATTGGAAACTGAGAAACGTGTTCAGCCACAGGACGATGGTATTAAGCGCTCGGAGCGGGGTCGGCTTCCACTCACGATCAGACTCCGGCGCGCTCTTACGCTCCTCCTCGATCTCCTCGACAATCCTGTTCAGCAGATAATTTAGAAACTCGTGAGCGTCCTGATGCATCGAGCTCCTGAAGAGTTCGTTAAGCTCCTTGAGTTTCTCGATAAACGCTCTGGGGGCGATGGTGCCCCTGTCGCCAGGATGTTTCGAAATATGTACAAAAAGTGACCTGAGGGCGGAAGACAGCGTTCGTGGTGTGGAGGGTATAAGCGGTCCGGATAATGTCGGAGCATTGTGCGAACCGGTTTCCGAGGGCCCTCGAGTGTCGGTTGCAGAGAACTTGCGTTCAGGCTTCTTCCGAACGGTGGTAAGGGGGGGTGGAGATTGTGCAGTTTTGGGGGCTTGAGCTATTGAGGCTTCGGAAGGGGCCGACGGGTCGGGTAGCTGCAAGAGCAGTTCTCGGAACGGGTTGCAAAAGTACAGAGCTTGAAGTACAGAGTTGGCGTAACTGGATGTTGTGGCAATTGTGTCAGCGGATGGGGTAAGGCGGCCGGGATGCAACAAAATCGTCCGGCGCACCAGGTGTTTCCGAACTTGAAATCGGATTAACAGTCAGAGAATAATCTGGAATGTTGCGGAAGATCACGGACGTACATTCTCTAGACCAAACTCCTTGGTATCTGCGGATGATACAGCAACGGCAAGAGGGAGGCCTCCCTGCGTCGGACTTGCTGGACTTGCCGGGTTCTGCTGGTTGGCGCCAAACGAGATCCACTTTGTAATCGCCATGTACTTTGGCGGCCCGCGAGGCAAAGATATCTAGTTGATGAAGAGATGATACAGAAGGCTTCCCGGTGTGTAACCTTTTTCATCAACAGGAACCCAGGGTATATATGCGGGAAGTGAGAGGGTGGGAAAGAAAGAGGGTGAGAGCGAGGCTATGCACGCTGACTGAACTTGGACCGCTGCGGTAAGAATTGATGGAGGACACGTCAGACCGACGAGACGCACCAGGATTGGCTGAGCTGCGGGGGTTTTGGATGGAGGAGGGGAAGGGAGTGAGTATGGGATAATGGGATAACAAAGCTGCAGGGTGTTGCGGTTAGGCACCAGGGACCCCCGGCCCATTGCCACCCGTCCATCACGTGCTATGGTCCGTGTCCGCTCATTCAAGCCTCCAAAGCACCTTTAGACCACGGCGAAATATTACACGAGGAGGGGTTGAGAAACTAAACGCTCTGGGAAATTAAAGCTGGCAGTTCGATGTTGTGGTGGCAAGGATTCAAAGAAGGAACTTATGTTCGCATTACTTCATCCGCAGGACCCCGGCGCGGTGAAGAAGGAGCCCGCCCACCGAAAGAAGAAAAAGAAAACCTTCTCGTTGGAGAAAGAGACGATTGGGGTAGACTCAGTCAACCTACAGTGGGTCATTCGGTATACGGCCCGCCCGCACGAATGTCCCATGTGCAACAACCGAAAAGGGATCGCTGACCCTTAGGTGGGGAACTGGCGCAGATCCCATATCCCTTTGACAATGAACGGGGGAACAAACATCTCAGGGGATGATACGACAGCCTGGCGATGCGGTCTCTCGCCGCTCACGCGTAAGCGTCATCCGTCATCCGCCCCAGGCCCCGGAGCAGCAGATCAAAATCAATCAAGAGAAAGAATAAGATAACCGGTATGAGCGCATGGGGAGCGAGTCCAAGGGCACCCTTGGTACCGTGGGCGTGTTAGATGTACGCTGGAGAGGATGACCTGTGAACCGAGTTCAAATTCACCGTAGTGGGGACACCTAGGAGTGCACCGACCACACAGACGGGCGCATCAGTAAATCGCGGAAAGCCTGGCATTTGATTGTAATATCATGCCACTTCCGTAGGGGGTTGTAATGAGTCGTATCACATCACACGCCACCCAGGAGAGTTATATACAACAAGTTAACGGGTATCAATGGGTTGTAAGCCCGGGGAACTACTTCAATCACCAGCACATATCGGACTTTCCACGATTTCCTGATGCACCTCGCAACCAGCGAGCCGAAAGTACATACCTTCAATATCGTATGGGTCAGTGTTGCCTCGTATTCACCCAACGCCCGAGTTTAAAATCACCGACTTTGCCAGTACGCTGAGAGAACTCGGATCTGTTTCATGTGAACTCGAGGCGCCCTTTGAGTAAATTGCGCTGTCTCCGTGAGCGGGTCTACGATATATCGGACACATCTGAGGCGCAGGTCTGCTCTTAAAGTCAGTGTTGATTGGATTATACGGTACACACCGGAGGGTCATGTTCACCATCGGTCCTCATCTCCCGTCGCTTTGGGGCGCCGGGGCGCCCTTATCGAGATGCCGGACCCCACATGTGAACTGGAAATCCTTTCAAAGGCGAGCCAGAAACTTACAAACAGTGGCATTCATCCAGCGGTGGGAACCAAACGTGATATGATGATCGTGCGTCTCAGCGACAACATCATTGAAATTGTTCATTGGCCCCTGCAGTGTGTCCTGATAATCGGAGGCAGCGGCCCCCAACGGTACCCAGATCAGACTTTCCACCGACTTCTGTCACTGGGCCATACTTGACGCTACAGCTTACAGAGGTACCGCCATACGTTTGGGGCCTACAACCTACCTCCGGGCTCCCTTTGCCCTCCTCTGCGCCGCCGCCGCCAAGTTATACAGTGAATCGATAGGGTCCAATGCTTACGAATCGCGTTCGGGTCTGTCGAGCGGGAGGACGTCTGCTTTCCCCTTGGTCGGACAAACCGGCGGTGACGGTCACCGTCAGGCGGAGACACTCCCCGCCACCAGTATGCCCCTTCCTGACCCTCCTTTCGGGACTCAGTTACTGGTTGAAAGCTGTCCGTTTGAAGAGGACCTGTAGCTCGTTCATGCACACGGCCGTGACCACCGGGGTCTCATGGGTATACAACTGAGTCGCATGACATGGCGTAGGCTCCGAGGCAGATATCCAAGCACCCGAAGACAGTTTTCATTCCTATTCTAATAACTAAGAAGCCACGGAATATCGACCCTCCGCTGAATAATCGAATCGCCAAGAACATACGATGAGAATGTACGCGCCTGTATTAGCTCCAGACCCCATGTCACGAACCCGCAGTTTAGCCCCTCCCTAATTCGACACAGACGCATAGCAAGTTTGATCCCAAATCGAAGGTATGGATTGAAAGCCAATTAATGCGGACCACTCTTCGCTCGCTTTCGAGACTCCGGGCGCAGTACCGATCTAGTATCCACCTGAGCCGAGACTCCACGATGCCCTCTGGTGCGGGCGTACTTCGGTGGAAAAAAAAATCACGCTCTCTTCCCTCTCAATCAGTGGTACCAGGATTGAGAACGAAAAGATGTGCATACATGCACTGAATTGGTGTCGATCATAGGTCTGTAGCCACTTCTTAGTGATAGAGATACTGCCTCATACTTCTAAAGCTCGATGTTCCCTCTGCCCCTCAATCGTTTCAGTAGTAAATCAAGACGATAAAAGAATTATAGCATTAGCAATCATGAAATCATCCGACATTATTGATAATGACTAAGGAACTGGTAGTAAGGAAGCGACAGTTGATACGCTCTAAAATCCGTATCCCCAGCCAATACTCTACGTGGAACCATAACTTCATGTAACGAACCAAACCAAGCGGCTTAGATCAAAGAGCAGACCTGGAGGATCCAGGTGCAGTTGAGAACCTTCAAGATGGTAACGATGCTGCGCAACCTATCGAAAAAAGTCAGTTCTGAGTGACTAAAGTCGGAAGGAAAGGGTCTTACAAAGGAGTAATCATGGCCAAGATTCCGGGCACACAGATGCCGAGTTGCTTCAACAACTCAGCGAGGCACGAATCGATCCTGGCGAAGATGGAAAGATCTCCACAGTTGCCATCGCAAGACGACTTGAGGAAGTTCAACTTCATGATAATTTTCTATCGAACGAGCTGTGAGTTTACCGCATCAAATTCAAGCGATGGTCCGAGACGTACGATGACAATGGAAACAACATGCTTCGCGATGCTCAAGGCGAGAACACCCTTAAGCTCAACGCAAGCAGAGGTGGCAACCTCAACGGCGGTGACGATCTCGGCAACAAGGTCCTCGGCGCACTTGGAGTCCTTGCAGTCATCTTCGGAGTAAGGTTAAGTACATTGAACTTTATCGCTCAAAGGGAAGAAAGACTGACCGAACAGGGGGAGAATGGAATCGCACTTGTTGTCCAAAGCGCTGAGGACTCCAGTGATCTCGTTGTTGTCGCGGCTGACGAGAGCAGCGGGGGCGACGGCAGCGGCCAAAGCCATGGCACCGCAGGTGAGGACAGTCAAGACAGTGGAGAAACGCATTCTGATCGAGAAGTTGAGGAAGGAAGTTTTGAAGCTGGAGTTGAGAGCTGGAGAGGAGTATCAGAACAGGGGAACTGAGGCTGAGGATTTCAGTGCAGAAACACACCGGGGTTTTATATGTTTTCTGTCCCGCCTAGAGGACGTGACGGGGATGTTCCAGTCGCAATGTGTCCCTCGGCGGTCTTCCTGTGAGAAGCCAAAATTCCAAGTGCCAACCGGTGGATACGCCACGAGCATTCTAGTCGCAACGTGTCATGCAATAGCCCGTTTGTTGGAAGCCAAAAGAATTCCAAGTGCCAGCCGGCTGGCAGCCGAGACGGAGGTGGACGGTCTGCCCATTGGGTGCCGGTGTGCTTCTGAGAGAAGTCGATTGTTTCAAAACGTACACCCGACGTCGGGCTACCGAGCAAATGAACCGACCGTAGCGCGGGGAACACGTCGCTAATTCCGAAGGGTGCCAACCTTTACCCGAGGCATCTGCGAAGTCGGATGCCATTTCCGCGACAAAACTCTGTCACCGGGTGTCCTTTGATGATATTCCAGTTTTCTGGTCAAAACCGCTTTTGCACAAGCCAGGCTTAACATGGTCTTTGTTTCTGGGAGGGGTAGTTAGCAAAAGAAAAAAGGAGGAACGCGAAACTCGAACAAAATGATCGGCGGTGGATCAGAAGGAATGCCCGACGATCGAATGCAGACAACTGAGACAAAGGGTAACGTCGGGCATTCCGCCCCAACTACGCGACGCGTTTGTGCTCACGACAGCAAGGAAGGGAAGGGATACGCGTGAAACCATGCGGAGACAAGCGGAGTGAACGGAGGATGGAAACTTTCGATCCTGGAACTCTGATGCGCTAAAATCGGAAGTTGATCGTTTGAGAACAATGCGTCAGGATCGACGTGGGGGGAAGCTTTTACACGTCATGATTGAAAGCGTTCCGGGGGCTGCGCGGGCCCGTCGGTCACTCGGATGAGTCCATGAACGTTTGAAAGGCATGTCCGGAGCCTGGGAGACCGGGCTACAAAGGACCATAAGCGTTGAACAAGATCAATCGACTTCTGAGCAACGCAGTCCTGGCACCGAATGTAGGGAACCTGGTAGTATGTACGACGGAGAACAACAGACTGGGGGTGCGACAGTCGACTGTGATCCTGAGTCAAACTCGCACCCTCGTTAAACAAGGCGAACTGGAGATTTTTTGGTGTCGTTCGCGGTTCCGGAGAATGAGATGACGGGGTCGTCCTGCATTACTTAGTGCATTTGAGACGAACTTGTGGTATGGTATCCCGTACAGCACAATCCTGGTGCGCGTCGCGTAGCCCATCATCCAAATCGTGATTCGTATACCCCGACAGTGCTGCCCCAAGAGCACTAAAACTTCGGAGAGCGCGAGGCAACCTCGTATCAGTGGAATTGCTCACGAGCACTTCGGGTGGGAGGATAGTCAAAATGTCCAACACAGAGGTCCGAGCGCGCTCGAGTTGGGATACGGCCCTCTCGTAGTCTTGAATCAGCTGTTCTAACGCCCGGATAGAATCGAGGTTGACCCCCAGTAAAAAAGCATGAATAGTGGAGAACGACGCTGGGAGCAAGATCGTCCGAGGTTCAATCGGGATATGGCACGGGCTCGCTTTCGCGATCACTTCCCCTCATCTCGTCGCTTTTGGTAACAGCCCCCTACGCATCGGGAATGAAGTACTGAAGTAGAAGGTTGGCTTCAATTGGTCGCTAACCCACATCCAGTACCTTTTGGCGGCGATCTTGGACGCAGGGCAGGACTAGTGCGCGAAAGGACGTCTCACTGCACTTCAGTTGGTCGTACCGAATCGTTCTCGCATAACTCATCCCTTTACCGAATGACTTTTCGTCAGGTGAGGTTTAGAATCTGTTCACTAAATCCTTATTGCGTTGGGTGTTCGCCAGAATTCCCAAGTGACACGGTCTTGTGTGTGGTGCTTACCACGAAACTGGTTCCATGCGAACACATGCGGTCAAAGAGGAGTACCCGGAAGGGCGTGTCTTGTGCATTTATGATCGCACGCTTGGATAGTAATTACAAAACTGT
>Ga0307515_10013535_pt1 | contig 15231 bp, 7 predicted proteins | sample 17_EM_MG_FD_194513 | JGI IMG/M metagenome (GOLD analysis project Ga0307515, IMG submission 194513) | Populus trichocarpa ectomycorrhiza microbial communities from riparian zone in the Pacific Northwest, United States - 17_EM | ecosystem: Host-associated > Plants > Roots > Unclassified | place... | reverse complement strand
TTGGCATCGTCCGTCAACATCCCTCATTTTTAACCTTAAAAATGAGGGATGTTGACGGACGATGCCAAGCTCACGCTATGGAGTAGATGGATAGTTGACGAGGAGAGGCGTTTCACCAGGTGAGAGGGACGGTTTTAACGGCAGGGGGTATCCCGACAGGGGCACGCCTATATATATATATATATAGATGGCTACCTTGATTCTTCAGTGATGCTGTGTGTACCATATTCGGGTCTTCAATGGTGTTTGAATATGTCATAATAATTATTTTTTAAAATATATTTTTTAAAAAGATATATTAAAATAATTTTTTTATATTTTTTAAAAAATTATTTCACATAGCATAATCAAAATAATCAAAAAATATAAAAAATATTAATTTAAAAAAATATAAAACAATTTTAATTTTTTAAAAAATTATTTTTGAAACGCAAAAATTAATACGTTTTAAAGATTTTTTCATGGATGGCTTCGGAATTGAAGAAATAGTAGATAACAAGGAAAGGGGTTGGGTGTATCTTTCTTTCTACACAAGGAATAATGACTCAATTCTTTTTTACTTATAATTTTCAATATCCTCTCATTTCCTTGTGATAATTAATGCTTTCGATTGAATACATTGATTCTTTTTTTTTTTTTGCTCTCTCTTATTGGTTAAACAATTACTTCATTCATCATTGTTCTTCATATAATTTCATTTTACTTAATTTATCATTCTCCCTCTTCATCCTCTTGACAAATATAGTCTTTAAATTGTTTCATCAGAAAAAATAATCATGGAACATAAATAAATAAAACAAAACATTCCACACAACATAGGTATTGTCAAATATTTTACTTCTAGCTAGCCAAGACACCCTGTTCCATGAAGACTTTTAGTTACTAAGAGCCAAGGCTCATGTCCCCCTTCAAGGTGAACGTTTAATAATTGTACAATACAATTTGAGATTCTCTTCCATAGAATCTTGCCAACTTGGATTTTTAGCATAATTTTCCACGTAATAAATTCACTGTAGTATCCTGATTTGGGGCTGAAATTACTTTTGTTCCCCTGTGAAAGAGGAGTTAATTACTGAAAGGATACTAATCAACATAATTGTTTTTTGTTTGTTTTTTTCCCCTAAAATAAATACGTAGTACTTTAAATTCTTAATTATCTCTCATCTATTATTAATAATTTAATTATTTTTCTCTACTTGTACTGATAATTAACATCTTAATTTATAAATATAATTAGACATCTTTAAAAATCAACTTTTATATCCTTGAAAATTGCTTTTGAAACCATTATGTTTATAACAATTAATTACTATTTTTTTAATCTCATACAATCCAGGAACTTAGTTGAAAATCTCACCAGAGAGTGGTGGTTTGCTCTTAATTCAGCAATGGTGGCCTGCGACTTAATAATTTCAATTCTTAGAGCAATTGGGTTTTCTTCGATAATACTCCACCGCAATTAGAGGGGGAAGGTTCGGTAGTTCTTGCACACTTTTCTCAGTGAAGAATTCGTAGATCAAAACAAATATATAGTAAAATGATGCGTTCTTGATAGTGATAGGCGATCACTATTTGATTTGGCATCGTATGTCATGGTAGCTAGTAACGAGACAAATCGAAGTTGATGGTAAGTTGACTATAGGATCAGTAGTGTGTCAAAGATTATATCTTTTTAACCAAAATTAAAAGAAAAATTACGGATATTGTTTTACAGACATGCATTGTCGGTGATCAAGAATATATTTTAAAAATTTCCATGGCTGTTGAACTCTTGCAATCACTGTACAAGTCGTTTATAAACACACACTGAGAATATTAATTTATGATTGAAATCAGGAGAATGATTAAGCATCTGATTCCGAAGGGTGATGGGACAAATATATATGGGTGAAAAGGATAAATCAAAAGGGATTTATATAGTTTCGAATTATTCTCTTTTAATTGTTTGTATTAATTCCTGGAAACGTAACAGAGAGCTAGTAGGTGCTTCATTTTCCCCTTGTTTTTCTCTATGATATTATGCCCGCAATAAACCGAAAAAAATACTTTTATTTTTGTTTTTTATTCCCTTCAGTAGTCATGTACAGGCTCTATTTTCTTGATTTTTTTTCTTTTTTATTTTCTTTTAGATATCTTATCTGTATTTGAATTAATGAAATTATGACCATATGTTTGATGCTTGTGGATTAAGTGTATGCGGAGGGCACAAGAGCGTGTTTCTAAAAAAGCACACTGCCTAGAATTCTGTAGCTAAAGGCAGTGGTGTCTGTGAGGACAACAATGAATTTGGCAAGCATCATCCAATGATTCATGCGAGTCATAGTTTCTTGGTTTGGAATGGACATAGAGCTTGGATAATTGACTTTCTAAGCTGAAAAAAAACACACAACAAAACTGGTGGGGTAAGCAGTGAGTTTGTTGGTGACAATTATTGCAAAGTTGTAGGAAGTTTTGGCAATTACAAACATGGCTAGATAGAGGATAAAACTATTCAGATCATAGGTGATAGGTTGTCAAACATGGGGCATGGATGAGAATGTTTTATAAGCCATTAAGTTCATGGGAGAACATGGGGCAAATAGCTGCTCGACACTTGCTGAATAAAAAGACCACTAAATTCATGAAAAATATGGAGGCAAAATGACCTACTACTTGCTAAAAAATAAGGAAGTTGATGCATATGAAAGCAAAAATAAAAAAACAAGAGGGCAGAAAGACAAAGTATTTAGGAGAAATAGGGTTATTCTTCAAGAACCCTAAGTCAGTTTTATTTTTGAAATTAAAATCTATTAAGTAATGTTTCCGTAGGAACTTTATAAGTCTTCAAATAGGTTTGAAATTGAACTTAACAAGTAAAGGAAAATCATAATTCCTAAACAAAAGGAAACTAATAGAAAATACAAAAATAACATAGAATAAAAAAATCAAGGAAAAACAACAACATTAACTCAAACAACATCTTTAAGGTCTAATTTAAGGGTCTTTTAAAGCTTTTCTAGTTATAACCAATCAGACCTTCTATAGAACTAGGCTTTAAGAATCTCTTGGAAAATTTTGAATTAAATCCAACGGTTGGATTGAATATAATGTTATTTTGTTGGTGTGGTACAACCATACTTCTCATTTAACCTAATTTTGTCTCAATACTCTATAAATGCATATGTTAGACTATCTATATGATTTGTTGATAGCAAATCTTTAACTATGATAAATCCTCACCCAACTACTTAAAACCTTAACTTTTTGCTAGCCCAACACATCATTATTCTTGGGTTTGAGAGAACTCGTCCTCAAGTTTTGATCTTTCACCAAATATGATGTTAAATGATGCACATTAAAAACATTAAAAGTTCTCAAATGACTACAAATAAGAAGTCTATAGGCGTTGTTATTGATTTTCTGATTGTAATCTCCTACCAAAAACCTGTCACAAGTGAGTAATTACCACACAAGGTCTCTTACCTCAAAAACCATTATTATACAATTAATATCATTTAGGGCCTTATACTTGGCATTTTTTTTTTATCTATAATCATTTTATTGGCCTGCTTATGAATCCCATACAAATAATCTTTCATACCTTCAGCTTGAATGCTTAGTCGTTTGATACAAAAAACATATGCTAACTCAAGCACTCAAGAAAGGTTATGCTTGCAAATAATCTCGAATGAATTCAATTGAGTTGTTCGATTTCGAGACTTGTTATAAGCAAACTTTGCTTGTGGTAAGCCTAGATCCTATTATTTTGGTTTGTCTCCTACCAAAGTCCACAACAAGTTTTCGAGGCTATTGGTAACCACCTTTGTTTATCCATATGTCTGAGAATGATAAGCATTGCTAAAATTTAATCGGGTATCTAGCTTCCCATATAAGCTTTTTGAGAAGTTACTAATAAACTTCGCGTCTTTGTCTAAAGTAATACATTTGTGAATACCATACAAATGAACCATCTTGTTAAAGTAAAGATGGGCTATATGGGATGTATCCATGATCATTTAACATGCTATAAAATAGTCCATCTTCAAAAACCTATTCACTGCAATAAAAATCAAATCCATAGCTATATCCCTCATAATACAACTCACGAATGAAATGTTACCATAGAAAACAATCTAGTACATATAAATATAGACCACGTAACAGAAAACCATTCACAAGCAGAAAATTATCCCGTTCACCTTTATCCATCAAATTAGCATAAATATACCTAAATGAAGGGTCTTCTGAATATATTTCTAGGAAAGTAACAAAGATCATCACCTGAGCTTGTATGATATTGAGTAGGGCAACTCATTTACTAAGTGTGTCAGCTACTTTATTGAGGTTGTTTGACTCTTATGTATATCTTGGATACATCACAACTTTCCTCAAATATCTTGTCAAAGTCAAGAAGTGCTAATACAAGAGCTCTAATCATCTTTCTACTTTACTAACTGAAAGTTGGCTTCTACTTCATCCATCCACTAGAAAAGTGCATCTCTTTAAGCACTTCATAATAAATATAATTATAGAACTAAAATTAAATATAAATCTTTAATAGAAGGATGTAGGTTCTTGAAAGCTCTAAACATCACAAATACTCTTTAAAATCTACCACTCCATAAACACCTACATGTTGGAATGATTAGCCTGAACACCATCAACAAACATAAAAAAACCCAAAAAAGCAACAACACTAGCGAAGAACTTACACTTCTTATGGTTGATATATAATTGCCCTTGTCGCAAAGTGTCAAATACAACTCTAATGATCAATTGTAAATTAAGATATCATTAAAATAAATCATAACAAACATACTTATGAATGACTTTAATACTTGATGCATGAATTTCATGAAGATGCTAAGATCATTTGATAGCCTAAACAATATATTAACCACTTGTACAACCTATACTACATTTTAAAGATTGTCTTCCATTCATCTCCTGATTTTATTTATATATAATGATAGCTACTTTTGAGATCAATCTTGAAAAACACCTTAGAACTCGATAATTTGTCCAACATGTCATTTAGTCGTGGTATGGGATACATATGCTTCATTATGATTCAATTAATGGCTTGGCTATCCACACATATTCATCATAAACCGTTCTTTTTCAGAACCAAAAAGGTTGGAATTGCACTTATCTTTGCAACTCTTCAACCTTCTTATTTTTTAGTCTATATTCTAACATGTTTGGCAAGCTAGAAGTCAGAATCAAGTTAATCTGGTGTTATATATCTCTCGTTAGAGGTAATCCTTTGGGCAATTCTTTAGTATCAAATATATAAAATCTGTTAGAAAACCTTACACTTTTTCAAGACTATCATCAATGACATCCTTCACCCAATATTACTATTACTAGACATTAGGGCATATGTTATCCGCTCACTCCTTAACTCCTTTATAAACTATGACAAGGATAAAAAAATTCTTCCCCTTCTAAGTTTTTATCTCCACCCTTTCCTTCATGGATATCAATACTATATGTTTCACCTTAATGTTGAGGGTATATATATATTCTTTTACCATCATTCACAACACTCATATGAACTATCATGGCTTTCCCAATAAAATATGACACACATCTATCGATATCACACCACACCAAACATTATCAAAATACTTCTTTCCCATGGAAAAAGAAATAAACCAATATTTATCCACAATTACCTTAGTGTCTCTATTCAGTTAAGTTAGTTTATAGGGCTTAGGGTGGCTTCGACTTTCCTTGTAACTTTTTCACTATCTTTGTGGACACCATACTCTCACAGTTACCATTGCCTATTATTAGGTTGTAAACCTTATCTCTTATGGTGCACGTCGAGTGGAAGATGCTAGTGCATCATCAATCTTTACCCGAATCACCCTTAGGAGTCAACACTTTTTTTGATAACTAAGGTAGCACCATCATCTCCATGTAGAATCCCTCCACTACAATCCGAGTCATCATAAATAAGATTAGTCACATCATTTCTAGACTTCTCTGTCAATAAATTCTTGTCCAAATGACTTTCTTATTTGTTGCACTCACTAGCCTAATGCCTTAATTCACAACATCTATAATAATTTTTAAAGTTAAACCAAAATCTTGAACCATGGTCTGCTAATTATGTTGAATGGGTCTCACTTGTGGGGTAGATGACATCTAATTATTGTTGTTGTCGCCTTATTTGTTATAATAATTTGTCCAAAAACTTCTACTGATTGCCTAGCATCCTGTTGTTTCTCCATCATCAAAGCCCTCTAATATGGCTTTGAAATTTTTCATAGGGATTGCAAGAACACATCCTGGATAAACCACCATAAACCACTTAAATACCTTGCCACTAGCTACTTTTGTATTTCTGCCAGGGCATTCTTTGCCTCTAATTGATAGAATTTATCAATATAATCATCAATAAATTTACCTTTTTATTTTAGTGTGTGAAGTTGTTGGTATAAAATTTGTGAATAATCAAAATGAAGGAAATGTTCATTCATCTACTTCATCATCTTCGGTCTATAACTAGGCTATGAAGCTTTGCTACGTGGCATACAAGTTCTGTGCAAAACACACGCAATTAGATTTGTGTATATCATTTGTTATTAAATTTAATGAAGGTTTGGATTTTCTTGTAATTATTGTTGTATTTGATTCTATGCATCTTGTTTTCTTTTGACTTGTGTGTTTCCACTTACTTACCACTTGTGAGAGTAGAAAAACCTCTGGGGGTGTGGGAGACATAATTGTCGGTAAGTATAAGTGAAAAGTGTGAGGAAAAGTCTGGGTTTAGGGGACTAGGTTTCCGTATAAGGGCTGAAATTTTGTGCCAGAAAATAGACCATGTGACAGCTACTCTTTGCTATGAAGATTCACAATAATATCTTCTGGGTCACTTGAAATTCAATCTTATTAACGATCCTTTTGTTCTCTGAATTCTTCTTTATTGCTTCACACTCCCTTCGGTTTATATTCCCTCTTAAATTGATGAAACTGTTGACAAATTTGTAGCATTTAGATGATTAAAATTGTTCATTACTTGATGGCTTGGGAAGGCTATAAATTTGTACTGCACAAAACGATCCCAGTAAACATTATTGAGGAAACGATAAAACCCTTATTTGGTGAAAACTGAAATTAAAGCATGATGTCGAGGACTAATTAAATTTTATGAACCTAATGATTGGGATTTTAGACATTGGAAATAAGGAGGAGAAAAAAACTACTTTCTTTTATGCAAGTCGAGCTCAACGCTGGACCTTCTAATAAATATAAGAAATAAACAAGAGGTGGTGGCCTATGGTGATGCGAATATAGACTTGTAAACGGGTAGTGTCTATCCAAGGAAGTCCTTGTCTACATTCAAAACAAGGGAAAAGTGTGCACGAGCAATGCTTGAATGACAATAAAAGTCTAGGTTTGCCAACTTAATCTTTGTTTTTTTCAATCAATCTTGCCAAATTAACTTTAACGAAGCATCATGGTAAGTTAATAGACCAAAACAAGCCTTAGAGTAAGCATGGGAATGATGGGATGACAATAAAGTTTTGCGTAGGTAAATTTGGTTAAATTATTTTATGATTGATGGATGTATTATTAATTATCAAGTGTTCAAAGATTTATATAATAAATTTAATGATTTATAAGAGTTTTATTGACTTAATGTATGATCTTAGATAAACATTATTAATTTTGTTTAAAATACTAAGGCAAAATGATCGATGCTCAAATCTGTAACATGGATTAGTCTTGCTACTCGTTGGAGAAATTGCAAAAGCAAACATTTTAAATGTCATAATAATGACTAACGAAGTAGAAAAATAGAAATTTAAGAACAGAACTTCCCTCAAATTGTTGAAAGATCCTTGAGAAGTCCCATTCTTGTATATTTTTGGATGGAAAGAAAGAAAGATCTCCACTGATAATAGAGGGATCGATGGAAACTTGTTAAAGTTCTCGCAATTTGAAACACTAAATTAATTACGTATTACCCAACAATATAACTAAGAGAAGAAAATGTTTGATAGTACGTGAAGACGAGAACATAAATGGAAATAAATGGAGTAAATTTGTATCTAACCAAAAAATAATGTATAAAAGGGACGTGTCCTTCCAATAGAAATAATTTTTTTCTTCTCAAAATGTCCCTTAAAATATTTCAAAATTCTCTTCACCGTTCTCATATTTAGATCTAAATCATTAATTTTCCACCAAATAGCTTTCAATCATTGGATTTGAAAAATAAAAAATAAAAGAGAATTTTCATAACAATAAGTATATTAAGAAGAGAGAGAAGGAGAATACGACTAGAAAGAGGAAATTTTGAGTGGATGGAACTCGGACACAAAAAATAAACACAAAAAATAGCCAATGCTATCATCACATCACATTCATTGCGAGAAATTCATATGCATAAAAATTACATAATTTCATCAAAGTTTTTGTTTTTGTTTTTTTTATTTTTTGAGTTATTACATGCATTTGAAGTTTTAATCTAAAAAATTGAGAATTAAATTTTTATGCTGATTTGTTAGATAAAAATATTTAGAAAATTGCATTTATTGTAGAACTCTAAGAAAAGTCTTTTCATGTAATTTTTTTTTTTTTGGTTAAAAACAAGCTCAAAAATGACTTTAGGTTGTGTATAATGCATTAAAGTAGATTTTAAAAGACAGGCAATACATCGGCAGTCTTCTTCTAGCTTACCCATAAGGGTTGTATCCCAACCTAACCATGCATATTCTTGATTATGAGCCCAAATTTAATTGTATAAAAAACTCTCCTTATGATTCCACTAAATAAAAATTGAAAAACTTTAATTTTAATTGAAACAACATCGTTTCAATGTTTCTCCATAATTTCATCCCTAATGGTATATATACATATTTTTCAAAATTTTCTTGATTGAAATATTTGAGATGACTAGTTAGTTATAACTAGACTAGGTGCATGCGTTTCATTGTAAAACTGGACTATTTTTGTGTAAAAAAATAATATTTTGTTATTGAAATGGTGTAAGAAAAAGATAAAGAACCAGTCATCAGAAACCTTTAACTATGTTGATTAGAATTGAGCTAACTCGGGATATCTCACCAAACTGTGACCCAGATTATATGATTATAATAACTCAAAAAAAAAAAACAGAATTATAAAACCTTTTTATATATAAAAAAAAAACTTTGTACTAACTTTTCAAACTTATAACCCGATTTATTAAACATGAAGGATCAATCTAAAAAAGCAATGAAGTCCAATTCCTAGTCATTGAAATATTGAAGGATGGAATTAAAAAAAAAATTTAGTTATACAAAATGATTTTAAAAAATAAAAATTAAAAAAATGAGTATTAAAATTAAAATAGTAAAAGGATGAAAGAAAGTTAAAACGAATAAGGATCAAAATTGACATAAAAAATAAAAACAACGTTGTAATTAAAGGGTAGAATTGAAATGAATAATAACTTTTACAAAAGAGGTAAGAAAAAATTAGAAATCAAAATAATGAGGATCAAATTAGAAAACATAATATCATCAATTTGAACTGAATGACAAAATTAAGAACCACTAAATCTTTTACTAAAGGACCAAGAAAAAAAATTAGAAATTTTAAAAATAAGAACCACATTGGAGAATATAATAATTGGTAAATTGGGATTGAATGATGAAAAATAAAAATAAGTAAAACTTCTACATAAGACCAAAACTAAAAATTAAAAATCAAAAGAATAAGGACTGAAGTTGAAATACAACTAACTAAAAGGGTCAAATTGCAATTTTTTGGGGAGGAAAGAGAGAGGGCAAAAAAAAAGCCCACCAACGCCAAACTAGACCACCACCAATGACATGCGCCACACCAAATAAAACATAACACGACAACGCTTCCAACAACACAGTGGAAGGGCATTTTCAGATGTCTGGGAACACCGCACGCGCTGCTTAAAAGGAACGAGTGTCTTCCACATGCCCTGGGTGTACCACACGTGCGCCCACTTTTTTTTTCTTTTTTTTTATTTAGCCAAAAATAAAAATGCTCTTGATTAGACTTTACAATTAGAAAAAAACCATAATGAAAAACCAAAAACACCATTTGACCTCAAGCTTAAATATTTTGACTTTAAGGGTATTTTCATTATTTTACTGTATATTTTAATTGTTTATTATTTATTTATATTTGTGTATATATAAAATTACTCTTTAGCTTAAATTATAATAATAAAAAAACCATTGTAAAAATATAAAAATACCCATTATATGCCAAGTTTAATTTTCTTGCTTCTAAAGTTATTTTGACCGTTTCATTATGCACTCAATATGAAAAGAAAAAACTTTATTTGACCCTAGTCAATTTACAAATGATAAATAGACCATGTAAAAAGATTTTAATGCCCCTAAAAATTAATATAAAGTTTTTTTTAGGTGGAGGGTCAAAAGAACCGTAAAGACCCTGAAAATAAATAAATATAGTGATTGAATAACAAATAATTATGGGGGTAGTGTTCGATAATTAAATCTAGGTTCGGGTATAGTTGACCATCAAAACAGACTGAGATGGAGTGCCCGATTGGATGAAAAACACTTGAAAGTTTACTGAGAAGGTAATATGGTAATTATGGGATTCATTACACCATATAATAAGGCCACTTGGCTTCCAAAGAAAGCCAAGAGTAGCTGGTCACCATTGCTTAAGAGAGGGGAAGAAAAAAAAAATCAAAACTAATTGCAAAATCTTTATAAATTACACAAAATCTTTTGATTAAAAGAATACAAAAAGGAGTGTTAGAAGATTTAGGGAGGTTGTTTACATAAAAAAAAATTGAGGGAGTTTAAAGCTTGGTAGGAGGAGGAGGAGAATTGGGGGAAATTGAGAGAGAAGGGAAGGAGGGGAGAAATCAAGAAGTTGTTCTCATTTTTCTTCTTCAATCCTTCATATTATAAGGTAATAACCTTTGTTTTGGAACAATTAATATTAATTGTGCATGTTTAGTAGTTTAACGTGATTTTTAGGTGGAGAGAATTAGGGATTTGAGGAATTTCTTGTTTAAATTGATGATATAATTATGTTGATGAGTATAATTAAATGTTCGGACAAGGTACCATTGAAGAAATTAAAGAGAAATGTTTGCCATTTTACTAAATTTCTTTTATCAGAATGTTAAAAAAGCTTCAATTATGATGATTATATTCGTGTTATTTTATAGGACTATATAATATACAAGTCCATGGTTCAATTTAGCTAATTTAATTTGTGATTAGTGGACCAACTTTTATTTGGTGTTATTGGAACGTGATTACGAAGAGTGATGCTAATTATAATTAATTTTTAAGCCTCTCAAGCTGGAACAGTTGAGCTGTTCGCACTTTATTAAAGGCAAATTGTTGTTTGTTGAGAGTTGGTGAATCTTTTTAACCAACTTTGAATACATAGGCTCGTTGACCATGCTTGGAAATCACTAATATATCTAATATTAATTATTAATGCCTATATTATTGTCATCTTATATACATTATACAATATTTTTCCAGACTAGTCGAAGAAGATGAGTTGAGCTCATCATCCAGCTCCAGAAATGATGTCCTCCAACTTTGATGTAGACAAACAAGCTAAAAGCGAGGGTGACCCCTAATTATTTTTAAAGTCTATTTTGGTCCTTATATTTAAGGGTTCTTTCAATTAGGTTCCTTCCAAGATTTTGCTTATTTTGTTTATGCTACCATTTACTTTTATTTTATCTTCATCCTTGTATTTTTTGAGATGAAATGGATTAAGGAAAATCAAAGAGAGGAAACAAGAGGAGAGTATGAGAAATGAAATTGAGTTTCGCTTGTTTGGTTTGGATAACTTTTCAAAAAGTGGAAGAAATGAGTGCAATCCAACTTTTCTTTTCTTATTTTGGCTTTAAAAAAGAAGAAACAAGATTGAACTTGATTTGAAGTTTGACTTGCTAATGTTTCCATTCACTTTTCTACAAACAAAGACAATTTAAGAATTACTTATAAAATGGTGTTGTTACACGATGGATGTCCTGGATACAACTACTTATCTTAACGTAGTACAACGAATATAAAACAAAAAAAACTAGAAAAAAACTAAATGTCAACTTGTATTAACTATAACTAAAAGGATGAGTGTTTTATAATAGAGTGAATTATCATGTACTGTGAGTGTTTTAACTGTGAATTGCATTATTTAATGGAGCATGGTGAGGCTGCAGATCCAAACACCTGGCTGTAGACCCCACATCGAAAAATAACAAATTTGTTTGGTGGGGCATGGTAAGGCTGCAGACCCCAGACGTTGGCTACAGACCCAGGCGAGCAGGTCTGGAGACCTGCGCACTAGGTGCAGACCCTCCCATCGGGGTCTCTTCTGACTCGCACCTGGGTTTTTCAGACCCCCTAGGGGTTAGAGACCCGTGCGGCTGAGTCTATAGACCCTGCAGAGAATAAAAATGAAAAAAAATATAATAAAAATTATTATTGTTGTTGTTGTTATTATTATCGTTAGTAGTTAATAATTTTTTAAAAAATATTATTACTATAAAAACTTTGTCAAGACAAGTTTAATATTATTACTAATATGATAAATATTATTATTTGTATTCTAAATATTATTATCTTTATTATATTTAAAGGTATTAATATTAATAATTAATAAATTTGTACAAAATATTATAAATATTGAAAAGCAAAAATAGATTTGATTTGTAGGGTAAAATTAAGAATTCATATTATTATTATTGTTGTTGTTATCATCATTCGTAAATTTTAATTATTGTGGACTGTGAGAGCTTTCACTGTGAATTGCACTGTTTGGAACTACTGTAGACTGAAAGTGATTTTATTGTAAATTGCACTGTTTAGAAGTATTGTAAACTGTAAGTGATTTCACTATGAATTGCACTGTTTAGATTTGCTCTTTGCTAAAAGCACTGTGGATTGGAACGATGAAACGACAGAGTTGCCCTTGCCACAAAGAGTTGCAATGACTGCAAGGAGGAGGGGTTGTCTTTTTTGATGAGGAGAAAATGGTTAGTTCAGGTTTGGGTGGGGCTGCAGGTCCCAAGCTGCAAACACCTGGTGTTGGGCTGTCAAGTCCTAGGCGTTAGGGCCAGACCCGCGCGCCTTGCTGCACACACCTGGCATTGGGGCTGCCAAGCCCTGGGCGCTAAACCTGCATGACTAGCTACAGACCCAGGCAAGCAGGTCTGAAGACCCGCAGCCTGGGGTGTGCAAACCCGAGCGCATAGGGTCTGCAGAACCGTGCGTTGAGTCCTGCGTCAGGACCCAAGGTTCTTGGGTCTTAAGTTTCTAAATATAATTATTTGTACTATAAATATTATTATTTTTATTATAATTAAAAGTATTGATATAAAAAATATTATTATTTATTTTTATAATTAATATTATTCATATTAAAAATACTATTATTTGTATTATAAATATTATTATTTTTATCATAGTTAAACTCATTAATATAATACGAAAAAAAATATTATTAATATTGAAAAACAAAAACAGATTTCATTTGAAGGGTAAAATAAAAAATTATTATTATTAGTATTATCATTATCAATAATAAATTTGGAAAAATATTATTGCTATTGAAGAAAACCATAAATTTTATTTGAAGAGATTAAAAACTATAAGAACTTGAGTCAGACGAGTTTATTATTATTATTAATATTATTAATATTATTATATTCATTAATATTATTAAATTTGAAATAAATATCATTACTATCGGAAAAAAAAAACATAAAATTGATTTGAAGGGCAAAATCAATTGATGCTGCTTCTACTACTACTACTAGTATTATTATTATTATTATTATTATTTTGGGTCAGGGATCCCCTTCTATACCTAAGAAACTTGGGGTTGGAAAGGGGCGCCTCACCCAAGTTGCTTGGGTGTGGCATGAACGCAGACCCAAATCCCTTGGGTCTTGCAGACCCACCTGACCCAAGACTTTATATCCTGCGTAAGGACCCAATTCTCATGGGTCCTGTGTTAAGACCCAAATCCCTTGGGTCACTCGTCAGGACCCAAATGCCTTGGGTCTTGCAGCCCCGCCTGACCCAAGACTATAGGTCATGCGTCATGACCCAAAGCTAATGAGTCATGATGCCTTGACCTAAGGCTAATGGGTCCTGTATAAGAATCCAATTTGTTTGGGTGCGGCGTCTGGACCCAATTCACTTCGATGCTTCATCAGGATCCAAATGCTTTAAGTCTTGCAGCCCCGTCTAACCCAAGACTATGGGTCTTACGTCATGACCTAAGACTAATGGATCATAACGCCACAACCCAAGGCTAATGGGTTTTGTATAAGGACTCAATTCTCTTGGCTCTTGCGTCAGGACCCAATTCGATTGGGTGCAGCATCCGGACCCAATTCGCTTCGGTTCTTCGTTAGGACCCAATGTACTTGGGTCAGCCGTCTAATGGGTCCCGACGTTGGACCCAAGAGAATTGGGTCCTGACGCCAGACCCATTAGCCCTAGGACCTAAAGCCGAACCCAACCAAAATGGTTTCTGTGTCAGGACTCAATTCTCTTGGGTCCGGCGTCTGGACCCAAGGCTAATGGGTTCTGGAGTCAAGACCCAAGTTAATGGGCCTTGTGTCAGGATCCAATTCTCTTGGGTTTGCGGTAGGACCCAATTCTCTTGGGTCTTAGATTTTTATGATATTTTTTATGAAAATAAAAGGTGAGCCCGCAGCGTAGCACGGGCCACCTATACTATATTTAATCATTATTATTTTATGTGAAATATTTAACCAAATATCAAATTGGAATTTAAGAGAAAGATGTTGATGTGAATATCTAATCTTGAAACACTAGTTATAAACTCGATTGTATTTAATAACATTGTTTCTTGGCACTAATGCTTTATTTAATGAAAAGATAATTAAAAAAAAAACTCTTAGCAAAGCATTGTTCCATCCCAAATTTTAAAAAAAAAAATAAAAAAAATTAGGGCTACATAGATAGAATGCCTTCCAATATTAGAAAAAAATGTTAAAATTTTATTAGTAAACTAAGTAAAATTAAATTGTAGTACATTAAAAAAAATCATAAAATTTGTTAAAAAAAACCAATAAAAAATTCAATAGAAGCCTAAGATTAAAGGGGAAAAAAGGACAAGAAAATCAATTGGAAAAAAGACCCAAGCCCGCACGGCCAGGCTAACTAATTTTTTTTATTTTGTAAATGACGGACGACTTGTTGTCTGCCCATAATGGTTTTGAAAATAATAAGCAGGTGA
>Ga0307515_10013534_pt1 | contig 15232 bp, 2 predicted proteins | sample 17_EM_MG_FD_194513 | JGI IMG/M metagenome (GOLD analysis project Ga0307515, IMG submission 194513) | Populus trichocarpa ectomycorrhiza microbial communities from riparian zone in the Pacific Northwest, United States - 17_EM | ecosystem: Host-associated > Plants > Roots > Unclassified | place... | reverse complement strand
GTAGGAAGAGCAAGATATATAAAATGCGCTAAAAGGGCATTATGTACAGAATGCGCGAAAAGGGCATTATATACAGAATGCGCGAGGAGGGCATTATATATTAATTGCGCATTAAGTATAAAATGCGCAATTAGCTGCACTATATTATTGAATACAGCAGTATACCGCACTACATTATTAAATACAGCAGTATACCGCACTGTATTGTTAAATATAGCAGTATACCGCACTGCATTGTTAAATACAGCAGTATGCCGCACTAGATTATTAAATGCAGCAGTATGCAGCAGTATGCCGCACTGTATTGTTAAATGCAGCAGTATGCCGCACCTTAGTCGATACTATACGCTACACATTATAGTGCGCGGAATGCGCATTTGGCCGCCAAATGCTGCCAAATGCTGCAAAAATGCTGGTAAATTTTTTCCTGACGTAATAGACGAAAACCAATAGAGTAGGGTAGTAGCTTAGTTTAAAGATATACGAATAAGCTTGGGATAAAGGTTTCCTATAGTATAAGATTCTTAAGATAAGATAAGTGAGATTTAAGACTCTTAAGATAAGATAAGAACACTATAAATGCTTAGTTAGACTAAGGCGGGAGCTAAGCTTAAGTTAGAAGCAAGCTTAGGATTAAAAATTCCATAGAACTAAGATTTTAACATACGAATAAGGACTATTAACAAAGGAATTAAGAAGTAAGAAGACTTTAAGGATCTACTCATAAGATATAAACAGAAAGAAACTATAGCAGAATTTAAAGCAAGAATTACTGCGTAGCAAGAACAGAAACTAGATAAGAGATTTAGTATATTAGGTTGTATAAGGGACAGAGCACCTATATAAAGAATTACTAATAGGCCTAGAGCAGGTATACTAAGAGCTAAGTGGCTTACTAAACTAGAGTAAGAAGAGGATCTAGGGATCCTAACTAGGTTCGAAGAACGATATATAAAGGGCTATTATAATGCAGTAATAAGAAGATACTTCCTTACGGATAAGCCGTATACACTTAAAGGGTTATACTAAAAGTGGTATAGACAGTAATACAATAATAAGTGGGAAGATTTCTATATATAGTTAGATAAAAAAGTTGTTTAAGACCACCTAATTATGGAAAAGGCTATAACTTACATTAAAGGGGCCTTAATTATAACATTAAAAGATCTAAAGAAGTAATTAAAGGACTAGAGAAGCGAAAGACAAATCTTAGTACCTATAAATAAAGTCACAACGCTTAGATTAATAAGAGAAAGGTTTAAACTTAAGGATAAAAATAAGCTAAGAATTAACCTAAGACACTAAGCATATTATATACTATTATAGATAGCATATATAGATAATATATATAATATATATAGAGCACCTAAGGACAAAAACTAAAAGTATTTAGTAAGAATATATTGGATAACGGATAAAGTAAAATATCAAAATGCTAAGTATATACATAGTTGGCACCTAGTAAAAGTTTAAGAATAAGGGGACTTAATACTTTAACTAGAAAGATTCCTTACGGAAGAATACCTAGATAGATAACAGTGGTGGGAATGTTTAGAAAATACCTATTTATAGTATATTAAGGACAAAAAGCAAACTAAGTATTAGCTTAAGTTGGACTAAGTATAAGCAGGATTAAGCAGCTAATAATTAGGAAAAGTAAAGGCTTATAAAACTAGAGGGAACTAGTAGTAGAGCCTTAGACCCTTAAAGGAATTTAAAGACAGCACCTAAATTTATAAGTAAAATGGCAAGATTAGCAGTTTAAGGCATTAATAGATAGTAGAGTAATAAGAAACTATATCTTACTAATAGCAGTTAAAAGAATAGGATTACTATATAGGAAAAAGGAGCATTCTTACCTATTAGTAATAATTTTAGGAGATCTAATAGCCTATAGAGGAGGCATTATTAACCTTAAAATAGAACCTATTTAGTTAACCATTAAAGGAAGATAAGTTAAGATGTCTTTTAATATATTACTATTAGGGAATAATAAGGCAGTACTAGGAATGCCTTAGTTATAGAAATATAATCTAAAGATTAATTAGGTTACAGGTTAAGTTAATATTAGAGATACTTAACGCCGTAAAATATAATAATAAGCTAAATTAGTATAGTACTAAGTTAGAGCGATATATAAAGAAACCGAGAAAGGGTTAAATTATATACTAAAGAGGTACCATAAGTATGGTAAGAAATTATAGTCGCTAGAAAGTAAAAAGCTGTTAAAGTATATAGTATAGGACTATAAGATAAAATTAGAACTAGAAATAAGTTTAAGGTTCTTCCTAATCTATAAGCTTACTAAAGAAAAAGGTAGAGTATTAAAAGAGTTTATCTAAGAAAACTTATAAAAGGGATATATTAAACCATTGTAATTATTAGCGGGTTATCTAGTACTATTTATACTAAAGAAGAATAGCAAACTAAGGCTATATATTAACTATAGATAGTTAAATAGCATTACTAGAAAGGATAGGTATTCTTTACCCTTAATTAGCGAAATCTAAGATAGGATAGGCGACGCGTAAATCTTTATAAAGATAAATCTAAGATAGGCATACTATTAGATTAGAATTAAGGAAGGCGATAAATAAAAGGCAGCCTTTAGGTTAAAGGAAGGACTATATAAGCTATTAGTTATATAATTTGGATTTATAAACGTACTAGTAATGTTCTAAAAGCGAATTAACAATATATTAAAAGAATACTTAGATAAATTTGTTATAGTATATCTTAATATTATTATTATCTACTTAATAACTAAGGAAGAATATAGAGAACACGTTAAATAGGTTTTAAAGAGACTATAAAAAGAACAGATGCTAGTAGCAATTAAGAAATGCGAGTTCTTTACTAAGAAGACTAATTTTATTAGATTTATTATTAAACTAGGCTAACTTAGTATAGATCTAAAAAAGATTAAGGCTATAGTAAATTGGCAAGAACTAAAGAATATTACGTAGTTAAGATCGTTTCTAGGGTTTTACAACTACTATAGAAGGTTTATAGCGCAATAGTTAAAGGATATTAAGCCATTTACGCAATTAACAAAGAAAGAAGAACTATGGTTATAGGGAAAGGAATAATAAGAACTATTTAAGGAAGTTAAGAGGTTATTTACCTAGGAGCTAGTTCTTAAAATCTATTAACTAGGACTAGAGACGGTTATAGAAACAAATATATTAGACTTTATACTAGGAGTATATTTTATATAAAAGCATCCAAATGGATAGTACCTAGTAGTATACTATAGTAAGAAGATAACACTACTAGAACTAAACTATAACATCTATAATAAGGAGTTATTAGGTATAGTTATAGTACTAAAGAAATAGAGAGCATTCTTATAAGGTATAGAGAAACTATTTATAGTTAAGATAGATTATAAAAACCTAACCAGATTTCTAATAATAAAGGAACTTAACTAAAGATAGGTTAAATGGGTAGAGATACTTACAGAATACTATTTTAAGATTTAGTATACTAAGGGTATAGACAATACGTAAGCCAATATGTTAAGTTAAAAGGCTAAACTATAAAATGATAAAAAGCCATTAGAGGCTTTACTATAAAAAGATATAGATGGGTTAATTAGATATAATTATCTGAAAATTATAGCGACTTATAAGGAACTAGATAGAGTTTATAAGTTACTAGAAAGCTTTTAGGCATAGAGAATCTTTAAGGCATAGAGAATCTTTAAGGCATAGCTAGAAGAACAGTTAGAATATTTAGAAGAAGAAATACTATATAAGCATAGAGAGGCAAAGTACATCCTAAGAAGCATAGTAGAGTATTTTATAGAAGATTTCTATAAAGGATTAACTTAAGGACATAACGGAGCTATAGGCTTAGTATTAAGACTCTAGGAGGAGTATATTATTAATAGAATCTAAGGTATAGTACGGAAGGTTATAAAGGAGTGTCTAGATTACTAAAGAAATAAACTAATAAGGTATAAGCCATATAGAGGGCTATAACCTATTAAAATACTAAAGAGACTATAGAAGGTTATATTATAGGACTTTATTATTAAGTTACTAAAATTAAAAGATCCTATTATAGGATAAGATTATAACGTAATTTTAGTAATAGTAGATAAGCTTATAAAGTAGGGATACTTTATAGCCTATACAGAAGAAATCTTAGCGGAAGATATCGCTAAGATCTATATAAAAGAAGTATTTGTAAGATATAGAGTATTAAGCAAAATTATATCGGATAGAGATTTAAGATTTATAGTAGCATTTTAGGAGGTATTTTTAGCGGAATAAGGAGTTTAAGCAGCAACTTCTACTATATATTATCCGCAGACAGACGGTTAAACGGAAAGATTAAACTAAATACTAGAACAGTATCTAAGGCACTATATTAATCACGCATAGAATAATTAGGTATTATTATTACTAGTTATATAGTTTGCATATAATATAACACCATAGAAAGGAATAAGCACTTTACTATTTAAGGCGAATTATAGATACGAGCCAAGAATATCATTATCGCCACATTAAGTAAAAAAGATAAGTAGTATAGCTAAGTAGAGAATGGAGACTTTAATAAATCTTTATAAGAACCTTTTAAAAATAGCTAAGGTAGTACAGCAAAGAATAAAGAAATACTACAACGCTAAGAGATCTAAGGGACTAGATCTTAAGGAGGGAGATAAAGTGTAGCTACTATACAAAAATTTTAAAAGTTAACAACTAAGTAAAAAGTTAGACTATATTAAACTAGGACCTTTTAAAATTACGTAAAGAATTTCACCGGTTACGTTTAAGTTAAACCTACTAGCTAGAATAAAAATCTACCTAGTACAGTATATTATAATGCTAAAGCCAGTATATAAAGATATTAAGCTACTAGTTTATAAAGCAGACACGTATAAAGGGTAAGAAGAGGATAAATAGTAAGTTTTAAAGATTATTAGTTACGAGGACGTAGACGACGAAATATAGTATAAAGTAAAGTAGATAGGCTATAATAAGACTACCTAGGAGCCACTAAAGAATCTAAAGAACGCTATAGGAAAGGTATAGAAGTATTGGAAGAAAATAGGTTAGGTAATATTAATAAAGAAGGATCGCCAAAGAATAAGTTACCTAAGGGGGACCTAGAAGGAGCGACTGCCGAACTACTTAGAGTTATTTCCTTTATAAAAAGAGAGTTAGTTCTCTTATTACTAAGTTCCTATAGACCTTATTTTATAAGTTTCTACTCCTTAAAATAAACCTTTTTACGGACTTTTTTAAGACGAATTAGTTGGGTAGACGTAGTAAGACGGGAGTTAAGAGCGCGCTATTAAGTAGTAGCGGCCTTTTCTTTAGCGTCGCGAGAATAATAAAGTTCCGCTAGGGCTACTAAGAGCTTATTATCGAGCTTTGTAGTAGTAAATTAAACGTAAGACCCTATAACAAATTACTTAGGGAACTTAACAACTATTAAGAGTAATAAGACGCGTATATTTAGCGTTAAAGATAGAGCGAACGTTATAGGACGAATAAATATTCGCTTTAGTGTACTATAAACAAGAAGAGGGTTACTAGGAGGAAGGACTTGCTAGCGTAACATAAATTAACCCCTTTTTCGCACAATAAGAATACGGAGACGGTATTATCTTACCTAGTAATAATATAATAGTAATAGTACGAGACCGACGAGCTATAGAAGAGGAAGAAATTGCTTTAGGTATAATAAGTAATAATATTAACCAAATTAATTAGACGGATATTACACCTCTAGTAAATAACTTAGAGATATTAGGAATCTTTAAGGACGAAGATAAAGAGGAGGGAGATAGTGTTACGGACGCCTTAAGTACAATATTACAACTACTTGGAGAAGGGTTAGAAGAAGCTAGTTAGTTAATAAGAGCACAGTTTAGGATAGAGCTGGTAAAACTATATAACGAGGAATGGTAGTATAAGTTATATAATGTAATTTGTATAATTTAAGAGATCTATAGGATCTGTAATAGAGTAGATAGAGTATACGTACATTACGTATAAGAAGGATTTCTTAGGAGTATGGTTATGTATTTAAGGACCCTTAGTCCCTACCTAGATAGTTCCTTTCTTATAGTAATTCTTAGAATACAATTAGAGTTAATCTATTGGGCAACCACTCCACCAGTTATTATTATTGTTAACTTTAATTTGCATCACCTACACACCTAGCCCATTAACGAGCCCATCGTAGTACTTGCTACAAGGTTCCGTTACAAGGTAGTTAATTACCTTCTTATTAACGTTGTTATATCTAAAGCGTTTAAGGACTCTATACAGCTTTTCGGCTAATAGGTGGCTAAAACGGCGGTATAGGCGGTAGATTTTAGTACTAGTAAGGTAGCACGGGTTGTAGTTAAAAGACTCCTAAATGTAAGTCTATAAAGTCTCTCCCTATATAAGGAACGGGTGTCCAAATTGTTATATAATTAGTAGGGTAATATACTTACTTTTTAGGGCAGTTACGGGGCCAATTAAGGTGTTTATAATATTGTTATAGTAAACCTATAACCTATCTATATTTGTAAAATAGAGTAGAAAAGAGGTGTCCGCTTTTACTACGTGGAAGTTAACTAGGCTAATTAGGGTCTTAACTATAACTAATCTAATTAATGCGGTTAAGCCGATGCCAAATTAGACGTTTACGGCCCTAGTTTACATAGTATTAATGTCCGTATTATCATTTATAGTGGTCTTATATATAAGGTATTATCCATAACCTATAGTAGACTTCTTAGAGGCACCTATATTAATTATAACGCCATAGAATTCTTTAGGGGTGTAGCGTTCTGTGGTAATATATACAAATAGGTCTTATTTACGGTCTATAACGTCTGTAATAGGTCTAACAAGTATACTTATAGGTTAGTTTTCGGGTGCGATTAAGTATATAAAGGAGCGGTCGGCTAATATAGTCGTAATATTAAAGGCTTAGCCGTCCGTAAAAGGTCTAAAAGTAGTTAAGAACGTCTCTAAGGTCTCCTATTCTTAAGTATCTAAGTTAAAGTTAATTATAAGGGCTTCCATTAACTTATTAAGAAACTCCTCCGCTTCCTTTTCTTTATAGTCTAAGATAAACTAGTTAATCTAACTATTAAATCTCTTCTTAGACTTATTACGTTCTTCCTAGGTATGCCTTATAAACTAATATCCTTCCTTACTGTATACAAAGCACTTCTAACTGGTTTATCTATAAGGGTATACTTTTATATAGGAGTTGCTATAGGGGTTATAGGTAGGACTTAGTCGGTGTAGGTACTACTAGTAGTAGCGGCGGTCCGTAAAGTAGGCATCTAAGTTAGTTTATAGGTTTTATAGGTCTGTAATAAAGGCTTAAGTACTGCCTAATGGGTTTAAAACTTCGTATATTGTAATAGAGGACCGTAAATTATTAATAAGGCTAGTTAAGGTGTCTGTAGGCTTATAATAGGCGTATTTATAGGGTTCTACTTCCTAGCAGGCTGTAATAAGTTTGTTATATAGGAAGTCGTCTGTTTAAAGCTTAGTATTAAGGCCGTGCTATAGGTGCCAAAGGTCTTTAATAAGAATTTATAGGCACTCTATAGTCAATTTTTCGGTATTCTTATTAATTGCGGTCCGTAACTTAATCGTATTCCATTGTATAAGGATATTACACTTATATTCTGGCCCTTTAAAGTAGCTACGTGTAGCTTTATATAGCTTACTAAAGGGAACACTAAGGGGTTTACTCTTAAGGTTAGTGTAATAGCACTTAAGGGCTAGGCCGCGCAGCATAGTAGAGTAGGCTTAGCTAAACTCCTATTTAGGAATATCAGCCTTCTAATAAAGGTCTATAAAGATGGTTAGTTTAAAGTCAAAGTTATTGTTTTCACCGCTATACTTAAATTCGTTTGTATAGAGCTTAGCTAGGTTAGCTAGCTCCTTACCATAGGTCTTTACTTAGGTAGTTTATAGATCTATAACTTAAGCAATAGAAGGGTTTTAGTTTATATTTTAGTTTATAGGGGTATTACGGTCCGTAACTTAAGTACTAGGTATACTTTAGCCCGTAAGATTAATTCTAAAATCTCTTTAGTCTATAGGACGAATTTAGTTAAATAGGTTGTTATAAAACCGGAGATCCTATTAAGTTTAAAAGAGGTAAAGAGTCTACTAGTTTTAATATAATCTAAGATCTGCTCTTTAGTCTATTCTATTTAGTCCTTTTTACGCAATATATTATATAGAGACCGTGTAATAGTAACTTATTTGTCCTTTTTAACCCATACACCTTAGTAACATAAGAGGGTTTATAGATTGCGGGTAGCTATAAGGTTATAAGCCTTAAAGATAGCTTCTATAAAGCCCGTAAAGTCTTTTTTATATTATTCCTATAAATCATCGTTTAGAAGCTTAAAGTGTCCGTATTTAAGGATTTTAAAATTAATATAGTTATTAACGCCGTTTGCAGACGTAAGGTCGACTCCCTAACTCTACTTCTTTTAACCTTTATTAATTTGCTTGCTTATATCTGCTATCTTATATAGCGTAGTATGTCTATATAAGCTGTAACGGGTTAAGAGGAGCTTATAGCGGGTGGTAGTGACTTATAGCGGGTGGAGGAGGTCTTGTAATGGTCCGTAAAATCGATTAACGGGTCCGTAAAGGCGATTAACGGGTCCATAATGGTTCGCGGGAGGGTAAGGGGTTCCGTAAATGTCTGTATTCGCGTCTATAAACTTCCGGTAAACCGTACTAAGACTTAAATAAGTATATAGAGATGGTGATATAGTCCGTAATCCCTAACTTCCAACCTTCTAGTAGGTCGTACTAGGATATAAACGGGTAGTCGCTATCGTGTATTACTTGGGGGAGGTATTAAGTAATTGCTAATCTGTACGCGCTCACTAATTAGTGTTTATATTAATTTAATAATATAAGTAAGTCGTATCCAGGGGCACGAAATACGTATAGTATCGTATGCTCTTTTAGATGGTGGTGACTGTTAATTCTATTAAGGTAGACTACATAGTCTATATACTAACGCGCCTCCCCCCTAATTAGTCAGCACTTTATAAACAAGTGGTTGGTGCACCGAACGCGTAAATTACGCGTTTAGTACACTAGGTGCTGTAATTATATATAGTAGGTTTATTAGTCGCTAGGAAATAATAAGGAGACTAACAAAATAGACTATACTAAATAGCTAAGAAGAGAAGCAGAGTAAGGAATAGATGCGGTAATAACCGCTAAAGCACTATAACTAAAACTAGTTAGGATAATAGATATACTAAAAGGGAACATCCTAAGCCTAACTGTAATAGCAGACAAGATCTTGTTAAAAACTATTAAAGTTACTATTAGTAACTGCCCCGTATATATGCCTAAGGTCATAAAGTTATTCTTTAAGCCTCTCCCGCTACCTCTTATAGAGCCTTACTAATAAAAATAAGAAGGCGTTAAAGCATCTATATTATCGGCGTACCTAATATTTTATACTAACTAAGCTAGCCTAATAACTGCTAAAGTAGACTAGATTAAACGGGAAGTAGGATTTACCTAGTTTTAATAATAATGTTTAAAGGTAGAAGTATAGATAGGAGACAAAAGGACTAGGTGCTTAATTAACTCTAAAGCAGAGCTTAACCTTATTAAGAAAAGTGTAGCTCTATAACACAGCTTACCGATATTAAGTCTACCCCTATAGTTATAGGGCGTACGTCTAACGTCTGCTAATAGGACTTAGTCCAAGTTTATTAAATTAGTGTATGCGGCCCCTATAGTAATTAGTAACGTCTTAATATCCACGACTTTTATTACTATAGGAGAAATGTTATATAAGGTAATAGTTAGTAAGCCGTAGTTAGTAAGGGTATAACGGCTCGTATAAATGCCTCTGAACTAAAGCTTGTGGATTGCTATCTAATGAAGATACTAAGCTAAGGAGAAGGAAAGGGGGTCGCGAGGGCTGGTGTTAATAAATAGGTAGCGTAAGTCGCCAAGGCGCTAGCAGTAGACGAGCTAATAGTAGGCGAGCTAATAGTAAGAAATAGTACTAGATAGTATGCGACAGTATAACAGGTAGTAGAATATGGCAAAACTTGGTAGGTAACGCGCTTTAGCACCGTTATATTACCCCCCCCTCCTAAAAAAGCCTACCCTTAGGCGTTATCTAAGCTCCTTATTGTTGTTTAAATTGTTGTAGTTATCTAACCCTTTTTCCTAGCACTTAATCCAGCTATCCAATTTGCGTGGTAGTCTAGGGAGGTTAGGGTAGGCTAGGTAGAAGTCCCGCAGCTTATAGGGGGAGTACTTAAAGTTAGATGCGGGATACTATTCTAGGTCTTCGTTGTGGCCTACCTAGCTTATACAGTATTTTAAGACCCTACGGTCCTTTTTAACCGCTAGGATTTCTTTAACTTCCTATTCTTTATTTTCTGTAATCTAGATTAGCGGTAGGGGGTTATTATATTACCTAGGTAATAGATTATCCGCAGCTTTTTATAGCCGGTCTAGAGAAAAGATAGGGTAGATCTTTATTAATTCTAGTAGCTTAACCTTAAAAGAGTGTTCCACCTTTTAAAGAATCTCGTATAGGCCAGCTATTTAATAGTCTAGCTTGCGGCTTAGCCTCTAGGTTTTCTAGTTCTTTATTAATACCTATACCTTATCTCCTATTTAGAAGTCTACCTTATAACAATATTAATTTACATCGGACTCCTTCTTCTCTTACGCCTTTTTTATAATTGTTTAGGCGGTCTCCTAGGCTCCGTGCATTCTCTTAGTAAATACCTAGGCCTCTTTACAGCTAAGGCATTCGTAAGCCGTAGTGGGTTTAGTAGGCCTATCCCAATTAAAGGACGTTTAGGGTGTATACCCGTTAAGCAGTTTAAATAGTAATATCCCTATACTGTCATAGGGGAGTATAAGCTGCGCGTAGTTTATTATAGGCAGTAATTCTAACCAGTTGTCCTAATAGTAGTCTATAAAGGGGCGTAGTCGCTAGTTAAAATACTAGTTTATAATCTTAGTTTAGCCGTCCGTCTAAGGGTAAAATATAGTAGAGAGTTTAATCTTAATCCTAAGGATATAGTAGAGTTTGTTTTAGAAATCTAATATAAACTAGGGACTATAGTTAAAAATAGTTAATTCGGGGGCACCGTAGAGTCGATAGATGTTATTAACGTAGAGGCGGGCTATATCCTTCGCAGTTATAGTCTTAAAATAAGGGAGGGAGACGGATTACTTATATAGCCAATTAATTACTATAAAGGCCGCATCGTAGCCATAGGCGTCCTTTAGAAATAACTTAAAGTCTATTATAATATATTACTAAGGGCGTTCTAGAATAGGCAGTGGTTATAACTACCTAGGGGTTTAATCCCTAGGAGTATCTGCGCGTTTATAGGCGTGGCAGTTTCTAATAAATCATTCTACATTAGATAGAAGTCCTCGCTAGTAGTAACGGGGCGCTAGTAATTAGTAGGTCTTATCTTAACTAGGGTATACCGTAGAGACTTAATAGTAGGCTTCGCGGATTAGCTCTATCCGTAGGTTATTAATATCTAGGACTATAAGCCGTTCTTAGTATAAAAGCAGTCTTTCTTCTATTTTTAAATGAGGGTTACCTTTTATAGCTTAGTCGCGGAGGGCTTTTAGGGAGTTAGCCGTGCGGTTAATTAGCCCTATTAGTTTATCTAAGACTTCTCCTTTTAAGGGTGCTAACTTATTCCGTTCAGAGTCTAGTTCTTTAAGAATCTGCGGGTTAAGCTATTTAGGGTAAAGGAGGGCACGCGTCCGGTATTAGGTCTTTAGCTTATCCTAGGGTTCTACATCTTATTCCCTTCGTGTTAATATATTAGCTTTAGTATTTTACTTACTAAAACAATATATAATCGTAAAGAAGAATTAGGAGAGTATTTTAGCCTAGCGGGCTTATTGTCTAGTAAGTTGCTTTATAGTTATAAAATACTTTAGGGCTTTATAATCCGTATATATTTTAATCCGAAAGTTAGTGCCTTTAAGCTCTACACACTATTGGGATAATAATTAGATAATAGCTAGCATTTCTTTATTATATACTTTATAGTTACACTTAGCCAGGTTTATTATTTTTAAGAAGAAGGCAACAGGGTACCATTCGCCGTCTAGATATAGCTATAATAGGATTCCTGCTATAACTCCGTCAGAAGCGTCCGTTTCTAGCATTAATTTAAGGTCTAGATTATAGTAATAAAGGATTAGAGTAGAGATAAGCCAATCTTTTAACTCCCTAAAGGCTTCTATATAGTCATTATTAAAGATAAAAGGCGTATCTTTCCGGGTAAGTTATATAAGAGGCTTTGCTACTATTCTATAGTTATAGATAAACTAATAGTAGAAGTTATAAAAGCTAAGGAAGGACTAGATCCCTTTTACGGTATAAGGGGGTTTCTAGTTACAAATTGCTTTAACCTTCTCCGGATTAACTTTAATTCTATCTATAGTAATAATAAACCTAAGATACTTTATACGCTTTACCCTAAATTTATATTTCTTAATATTAACTTATAAGCCTGCGTTTCGCAGTCTCTTTAGAACCTTTTTAATATAAACCTAGTGCTCCAGTTCGTCGTCTAAGTATATAATAATGTTATTTAGGTATACCGTGTAGAATTCGTCAAGGTAGTTAAATAGGACGTTATTTATATACCTTTAGTACATAACAGGCCCATTTATAAGTCTAAAAGGGAGGATTTTATATTTATAGGACCCGTAACGGGTATAGAACATTGTTAAGTCTTCGGAAGTAGGGTTTATTTAAATTCGGTAGAAAGCCTAACGGATATTAAGTTTAGTAAAGATCTTTACCCGGCTTAGACGTGCGAGGGTCTTATTAATTAAGGGAAGAGGGTACTAATCCTTTTAGGTAATAGCGTTTAACTTCTAATAGTCGATATAGAAGCGTAGGCCTCCGTTAGGCTTTTTTATAAATAGGATAAGTAAAGTAAAAGGGGCTTAACTTGGCTTAATAAACCCTTTATTAAGGTTATTAATTAATTATTAGTAAAGGGGGCCAAAGCCTAGCAAGTTATTGGCTTCTAATTAAATCTTATAGTTATATATCTAGTAAGGTAGTAGCGTATCTAAAGCCGTCTTTAAGAATGCGTCCTTATAATCTACGTAGATAGTAAGAAGGAGGCGTTTAACTAGTTCCTTATTAGTTTCCTTAGCTGGCTTTTCCTCCCTATTATTAATAATTTAATTAATCTTATATAGGCTTGTTATAAAGACCTTATTATCTTTCCGGTATATATTAAAGTAGAACGCTATAGCGCTAATTGCGGCAATGTCTACTATAGGGGGGCTATATAATAATAAGGACGTACGCGACTTTAGGGGCTTCTGGGGTATTGGCGCTATTATTACTCCTTTTAGCTCCTATTGCATCTTTTGGAGGTTATCCCTTATATCTTATTAGTACGTTCTTTTTTATACTAGTTAGATCTACGCGATTTAGACGTCGTCTATATTACTATCTATCCCGCTTCCGTACGTAGAGTCCTTATTAACTGTAGTGCTTCGGGAAAGTATCTTTACTAGTATAAAATAATTCCTTCCGGCCTCGCAACGGGCATCTTCTTAGGTAAAGGCTAGGTTACGATTAGTTACATCCTGCTAATAGGTAGGGTTAGCCTTTATAGCTAGTGTCTTGCGGTTAGTTTAGATTTCCCTAATAAAGGAGGGTAATTTTAGTTTATCCTCCGGCTAAACAAACTGTCTCTACTATATATTTAACTAAATATTAAAGTAAGACATCTATTTTCGGCTAAGGATTATATTATAGGAACTTAGGTCTAGAATATAAAAGGGAATATTATATTAGTATCGTCTATTAAGGGAGATATATAACTTTAGGACATAGGTAACCGGCTTACTAGCTTAACCGTTATAGCCTTTTACTTAAACAGGCTTTTCTAGTTAGGTAGCTTTTATATTTAGAAACTTAGTAACATTAATCGTATAGGTAGTATTTATAAAGGCAAAGCTATTTACTTTAGTGTTAATAAGGGCGGTTAAGTTAACTCTATATCTATTTTGAGATACTATATATACATCAGCATTTTGTTGGGGTGCCAAGATCCTGGAGGCCTCCTGACAGGATTTTGACCGTCCTGTCGTCCTGATCGTCCTGACAGGCTCCTGACAGAACCCTCCCATCCTGATACGTTCCTGACAGGACTGACAGGACCCTACCATCCTAATACGTTCCTGAACAGGACCCTCCCATCCTGATGCGTTCCTGAACAGGACCCTCCCATCCTAATGCGTTCCTAAACAGGACCCTACCATCCTGATGCGTTCCTGAACAGGACCCTACACACAGTGCTATCGGGTCCCCGCTATATTCCCGATAGCCTGCACGCGCCTTGCCAAGTATACCCCTATGTAGCCACCTTATTTCTTTACCCTTCCTTACATCCTCCCTACATAGGGAGGCACCAGAACGGCGGCCAGCAGACGACCGTCGCCAGAACCTGACGACCGTCGCCAGAGCCAGACGACCGTCGCCAGAACCAGATGACCGTCCTAGAGCCAGACGACCGTTACCAGAACCAGAACCAGACGACCGTCGCCAGAACCAGACGACCGTTGCTAGAACCAGATGACCGTCCTAGAGCCAGACAACCGTTACCAGAACCAGACGACCGTCCTAAAACCAGACGACCGTTACCAGAACTAGACGACGACCTTTCGAACAACCAGCCAGCGAATACCACGAACGATTCAATTAATCAATCGATCGAATTAAACCAGAGCTTCGATATCGGCCCATCACCGAATCGAATCAAGGCCTCCTAGGGAGGCACCCTAGACGACTACCGTTCGAATGTACAGTTGGCGAACGGCCATAGAGAACGATCTGAATCAATTAGAGCCTTCGATCGGGCCGACCCCTCCCCCGAATTGAATTAGATACTGACATAGGCAGGTAGGTAGGCAGACAGGTAGGTAGGCAGACAGGTAGGCAGGTAGGCAGGTAGGTAGGTAGGCAGGTAGGAGAGGACCGTCGCCAGAACTAGACGACCGTCGCCAGAGCCAGACGATAAGCGTTCGAACGACCGGCCGGCGAACACCACAATCGATTCAATCGATCGATCAAATCGAACCAGAGCCTCAATATCAGCCCGTTACCGAATCAAATCGAATCAAGGCCTCCTAAGGAGGCACCCCAGACGACCACCGTTCAAACGTACAGCCAGCGAACGCCCATAGAGAACGAT
>Ga0307515_10013533_pt1 | contig 15232 bp, 7 predicted proteins | sample 17_EM_MG_FD_194513 | JGI IMG/M metagenome (GOLD analysis project Ga0307515, IMG submission 194513) | Populus trichocarpa ectomycorrhiza microbial communities from riparian zone in the Pacific Northwest, United States - 17_EM | ecosystem: Host-associated > Plants > Roots > Unclassified | place... | reverse complement strand
TTATCCTAACTACATAAAAAAAAAAAAGGTTAATGGTATTTAATGGCATAATATTTTGGGAGTTTCCATATTCTACAAAGAAACTAAAGGGTTAAAGCTATTACAATGTTTTCCATGCTTATTTAGGAGAGTTAAAAGTTGATTTTAGACCGATTTGTTTTATATGTTTTACGCTAACAAACATAATTATTTATCCGACCGTTGAATCGAGCTGAACTTTTACAATAAATTTTCAGAGGTCTTTTTTTATATTGGGTTAAAATCTCAGATCAATCAAATATCATGAGGCCTTGTGATAAGGTTTAGAAGTTACTATGTAAAAATTGGTTGATTTAGGATTCTTTTTTCTTTTTTATTTAGAACTCTTTTATTATTTTTTCAGAATTGTTTAAGACGTTTCTACCTAGTATAAATAGGTTTATTTAGCTTGTACTTAGGTTTTTGCTTTTGAGTCATAGTGTTTTTAATAAACTTGTGTTTTGCATGATGTAACACTTTTTTCTTTGTTGGGACAAAAAATAATCAAACTTATCAAAGTATAAATGACTTTATAATGTTCTTCCTTATACTTTTCATTCATGATTGGCTAATTGTTGGGTGAGGATTCATTACACTAGTGTTAGTGCTTTGATTCAGGTAATCTTTATGTCACACTTCTTATGAAACTTGATTTTTGGCTTTCCAGGATTATGTCAATCTTGCATGTCGATTACGTGACCATGTGATCACGAGATTCGCTTAAAAAATATTTGGAAACTTTGAATGTTGGATTTTCTAATGGAGCGAGGTCGAGAGTGAATAAAGTGTAATTATATACAAGGGCAGTTTTTTTTTTATCTTTTTTTAAAAAAAAATTATTTGACTTAGGATATAAAGTGTAATTTCTCAAAGTACAGCGAGAAAGTGAAAAGACAATCAATTTATAGGAGGTTTTTTGTAATTATCCCAAAAATCAATATATAAAGTGTTAAGAATATTTATACAATAGAATAGAATATGGTTAAATTAAAAAATGAAGAAGAAGAAACCTAACATTTCACAAGAAAATAAAAGACAACTTTTCCATCTACCTTTTAAAAATTATCTTGAAAAAAATGGGAAAGAATTCAGAAAATGAGATGGATTCCATTAAGAAAATGAGATGGATGCCATTACTATTGAAGTACGAGAAAAGAATGGATGCGTAATTTTTTTGGTAAACATAGGTTGTTTCTAGCTTTTCTTTTCTTTTCATTATTCTCATTATTTTTTTATTTAAAATTCCAAGAAAAGAGAGTTGCTTAATTCCTTTAAAAGTTATTTTGTATTTGATAAAGAAAACATCAAACTTGTGCTTGTCAGATTAACATGTATTTACCTCATTAATTTTAGTTAGCTATAAAAGACTAGAGAGACAAGAAATGAGGTAATCGAGAGCAAAGCTATGGCGAGGGCCTTTTTATTCTTTACTTTAGTTTACTTAATATCGAGTTGCATAAAACTTCATAAATGACCTCTTTATTCTTTAATTTAGTTTACTTAATATCAAGTTGCATAAAACTTCACAAATCATTAATTTCTTTTAAAACTAAAGGTTAGAATTAAATGGTATAAGATGTTAGGTTTGAGCTACTAAAACATCTGTAAAATAAATTTTTATTAGGCTTAAAAGATTATATTTAAGCGTGATTAAAAATAGTTTTAACTTTGTGTTGTGTGAATGTAAAACTTAAAAGAAAAGGGAGGTTTTTTGCGAATATGATTATATAGAAGATGATTATTGATTAGAACAAGATTATTTATCTTGGAATTCAAGGTTGCTTATATAACTTTGTATCTGAGTAACACAAATGGATGATAATTGATATGCTTATAAATTATAATTTTGGACTATTAGAAGATAAAGATAAAAAAGTGACAAACATTCTTTATAAAAGATGTCTTCATTTTAAGTCTTGTGATATGTATATTGTTGATGATGATAAGATAATCACTCTCTAAAGAACAAATGACTAAAAGATGTGCCATTATTTAATGTGTATGTTCTGCCTCCATAATTGATAGCAAGTAGACCAAAGTTAACCTAAGAGGTAATGTATTTAGGGGTAGCAATTGGCTTCAGGGCTTGCCTGGCCGATCCAGGGTTAGGCCTGCATGAGATCTAAATGTGTTTCTTGTCTAGGGGTATTGTCTTATTAAGGATTATCGACACCCCAAGTCTAACTTAGTGGTAGTTTTTGTGGAGTAGTTGAGTTTTCAAGGATTTAGAGGCTTAAATTGACTATCTTAGTTCCAATAAAGCATTAGGCTATACGATAAGCCCGAACGTGAGCGAATGTGAGCTAATTTAAGCCTTAGGATGATTAGGTGAGTTTCATTGTAAATCCCGGGAAAATAAAGTTGCATAAATTGCAAACTAACTAAATGGAAATAAAGTGAAGAAATTCATGCATAGGGTCAAATAAAAAAAATGGCAATTCAGAAATTTTTGGGATATAAATTTTCGAGTGAAATATTTTGAGACATTATAAATTAACCCGAAAATGTTGAGGATTGGATTAAATTGAGGAAAATAAGCTAAACTAAAAGTTCTGGGTTGGAGTTATAAGAAATGAAAAGAGGTATAGTTTGATTATAAGAAGAAAAAGATGTGGGGGCAAAAATAATACACTTAAAGAAAATGGGGCCTAAGTACAAATAAAAGAAATTATAGAGTATAAATACTCCTCTCCTCACCAAAAACCTGCAGCAACCAAAAGGAAAGAAAAGAGGGAGTTTTTGTATCCATTCTTGCAAAATCAAGAGAGAAACACCAAAATTTTAAGAACTCATCCAAGATTAAGGGTTTATAGATGGAATAAACACTTGTGGGCAAGGGATTAACAAGAAAATTTAAACAAGAAGAGAAAAGGGAGAGTCGACTGTCATTAGAGAAAAAGAAAGGAGGGGGTCAAAAATCTTCAATTGGTTGAAGATCGAAACCTTACTTCTTACCGGGTAAGGTGTTCTAAACATGATCTTATAATTCATTTCAAATTTGATTATGAATTGATGTCTTGATGTTGAATTATAGATTAGGGTTTTTAGAGTTGAATTGAGGAAAAAGTATTAGTTGTTAAAATTAAGTTAATTCATGTGTGGTATATGATTGGGGGCATGAAACCATGATAATTTACCTAGAAAATGTAGTTTGTGGATGTTATGTGTGAATGAAAGGGGGTGATGAATCTGGACAGGCTCATCTCCTAACTTTCGGTAAGATTTCGAGTAGAAGGATGAGGGAATTAGGATCAGGTATATTGGTATTACTGTACTTATTACGATATTCATGTTTCAATAATATGTATTTTGTTTCAGGTCCATCGCATGTGAGGCAGGAGTAGATTTTAGCTTTTATTCACCTTTTGTTATGTAGTATAGGGGGGATGACCTTATGTTTTGTAAATATGAAAACGTTTGTATAACTTAATTTTTATAATTAATGTTTCGACTTGATTAGATGAATTTAATTTTGTAGTTCATATAATCATGTTCCATGTATGTATGTTTATATCTTTTATCCATCCATAATGATAATTGTTGTTCAATGTGTATCATAAATATTGTGATTGATATGAATAATGATATTTTGTGGGATTGAGACACAGGATGATTGGGTTGAATTGAGTTAGGAGATGCGAGATATTAGAAGTGTAAACAGGTTGTATGTTGATAACTTGAAACCTCCCGATATAGGGGAGACTGCCGAAATTTTGGTGAAAATTTCGGTAAATTTTAATATGAACACCATATATATATATTTATATAATTTATATTTCAATATATATATATATATATATATATATATATATATATATATATATATATATATATATATATATATATATATATATACACTCTGTTTATCAGTGAACATGATATTGTTGTTTTATCCCGGATATGGGGATGTTACATTCATGACCCATCATGACTTTGGGTTTGTGTTTCTTGTATTTCTTACACTTAGAAAGTCTTATTTGTATATTTAATAACTTCTCTCTTTAAATGGTGTGACAAAAATTATCATAAGACTATAAGTTTGAATGTGAGACAATATTCTTGAGAGACTAGTCATATAACAGATTTAGTGTGTGTTTGGTAATGCGGTGCATGATGCTTTTTAAAAGTGTTTTTCAATTAAAAATATATTAAAATAATGTTTTTTATATATTTTTTTAACATCAACACATGAAAACCATAAAAAAAAACACATAAAAATAATTAATTTAATGTTTTTTCATGTAAAAAACAGTTTGGAAAATACTTTAAAAAACAAATTGAACCACATAAACAAACACTCTTGATGTAGCCCAGCTTGATATAACAAGCAAGGTTGTCAATTCCGTTTCGTTTCATCTGGAATGGCCGAAACATTTCATACCAATTAAAAACAAAACAAAACAGAATAATTTTCATCTCATTTCAAATCTCGGTCCATTCCGTATTTTTCAGATAAATTTCGGTCGGAATGTTCCAGTTTCATTTCACATGTTCCGTTCCACGCTTGAAAAGCCTTTGAATCAAATTGAACCCGGTTCAATTTGATTAATTAAACCACCCAAGTATAAACTATAAAAAACTATTTTTCATTACTATTTTCAATAACAATGATATTAATAATAATATTGAAAATGATTATTACTATTTTCATTAACAATGGTATTAATTTTTTAAAATTAGATTTATCACTAATATATATATGGTTTATATTCATGTTGTTTTTTTCATGTTTATACTTTGTAGGAATTTGAGCAAAACAATGGATGTTTTAGATCCTATTAGCCTAGATAACATTGACCTATTGAATGAATGGATTTGTGAAGAATCTAGCCTTTTTGATGGAGAATATATAAGTTGGAAGACTATTGAAGCACCTTTGTCTACTTTAACTTTAGAGGATGAAGAGATATGTTTTGATAACAAGAATGAGCTTGGTGGAAATAATCAACTATTGAAATGTTTAATTGGTGACTTTCCCTACATATCACCACAAGATCAAGATTCTTATTTCTATTTTAATGATGAAGATGATGTTTGATTTATGTTTCTTTTGTGTTAAAACATTTTACTTTCATAATATTTTGGTATTTTGTTTAAGTTGAATTATTTTAAGTTAAAGTTCTATTTAATCTTGACTATTTAGGAATATTTTAAATTTTGTAATTATATTTGTTTGACATTGTGTTTGTATTAATTTATAATTAATTTATCTTGAATTTGAATTACGTTTGTTGAATTATATGTGTGTGTGTGTGTGTACACACACACATGAACAGTACAACCTCGAAACGGCACGCCGAAACGCTCCAAAATCAAAATATTCCATTTCAATTGAAAAAAACAAAACACTTACCGAAACGGAATTGACAACCTTGATAACAAGTGATTTTAAGTAGTCGGGTGTTGATCTGTCACAACTAGACAATGATCTTTACAAACAGATTATGTGAATGGTGTAGTAGATATATTTATGGACTAATGAGATAAGTCTAGACATAATAAGAGGTATGGTTGCTCCAGATCAAAATAATGACAAAAAAAACTATAATTTTTTATCTGACCGTTAGATCAGACTCAAATTTTTACAAGAATTTTCATAGACTTTTTTCCTTATAATAGCACCTATAGCGCCATGCAGACGTTGAATCTTCAAATATCAAAATCTCGCTGTAGAACCCTAGTTTGGGCTAATTTTGTCACTTTCTTTATTTTATTTAGATTTTATATGTTGTTTTGGATTTTATAGTTAATTTTTTATATTTTTATTTTATTTTCTAGTTGATACATGATTTTTAATCTAATTAAAGTTTTGTGAATCTTCTAAAAAGATATACTTAATTAATATTATTTTAAAAAATAATAAAATTATGAATTTTAAAGTTTACACGTGAATCTCCCATCTCTTATCAAATATTTGTATTTTATATTTTGGTTGTTGTTTTTAGTTTTCACTGCATGCATTTCCTTAAACCAGCATAAAAATTATGTTCTTTTGACTTCCAAAACTCTTGAATAGAGGACTATGATGGTATTAATTTGATATGTTTTAAAATGAAGGGCATAACTCACTTGTAAACTCCATGTACCAGAGGTTTTTATTTTTTAAGACAAAATCCACTGTATTAAATTTGAATCATCATAGTCGTTTACTTTTATTTCCATCCATAAAGTTTGTGCATGTATGCATCACTCGAAAAAATCGAAGAAATGAAGTTGTTTTGCTTTTAAAGTGAAAGAAAGTCTTTTTAATTATGAGTTGTTTTTATTTGGGTGCTTAGCTTAGGTAGGTTTCAAGACATAGGATAGGAGTAGTGAAAAGATACATGAAAAGAAAGATGGCGGGGGCGGTGGTGCTTATTCAAAGCGAGTAAGAGAGAGGGAACATTCTGGGATTTGGCTTTTTATGTGAGTGTGTGGGCAAAGCACGCAGAGGTTGCTGTCAAACATGAGGAACAGCTCATCTTTTTTATGGAAGGTTTTTTGGGTTTTGTTGGGTGCATTTTGTGGTATGTGGGGTTTCTTCCTTTCCTTTTCTTTTCTTTCAGTCTCTCTCATGCACTGACTGTTGTGTGTTTAAGCACTTGTTTTTACCAAGCTTATATTTGATATTTTGATTCTTGTTTTTGGTCCTCGACCACAAGCTAATAAATAAGAAACACGGAAGGTGCATGTATGCTTGTGACAGTTTTTTATTGGGAGATTGGTCTCTAGAGAGACATTTCCCAATATGTAAAAGTGTCGAAAATATGACGTACTCTCATGCTTTGATTCTGCTTTTTTGTGTTGATGATCTTCTCAATCAAGTATTGCTGTTTGTTATTTTTTATATTAAGTTCTTACAAATTTCTTGGTTTGCTTCTTCCTTTTTACGTTTTCCTGTTTGTTTATCCTTTTATGAGCATTAATTGAAGCTGGTTCCCATCAAAATTCTACTGTAATTGAAACAGTTTTTGTTTATATTTAAATTATGAGATATGGTCCTTGTGTTGGGAAGTTTTCAAATTCTTGAAGCTGAATTTATGACTTGTTGTGGTAATTCATGAGGTTTGATTGGTATTTATTTATTTTGGTGTTAAATTATGAACACAGATTCTGTGTCACTTTCTTGACTTGATTCTGAAAACTCTTACGTATTCACCTCCACTTTGAAACAACTTTGTTGGTAGTGATGCTCTCTCTTGTATAATCCAATTCCCCTCAAAATTGATGCTTTTTGTCCACTGTTTTGGTGGCTCCCTGAACTAATACCAAGATATGCTGTCTTCTCGTTGCAGGTGTTGTGTAGCTTAAATTGAAAGGTGACGGTAGGGGATTCAGATTTGTAGAAGAATGTGGATTTTTGGGTTTGGGTCCCGAAATTGAAAGGTGTCTCTTTTTCTAGTGTTTCTGTGGGTGATCTATTGATTATATACTAGGTGGGTGTGTGTGTGTGTGTGTGTATACATAAAAAAAAAAAAAGCAAGCAGAGAGAGAGAGAGAGATTATAAATTAATGAAATAAGACTTAGGACGGTGGTGTCAATTTTGAGCAAGTGGGAGTGTCTCTTCTTTTATTTATCATGTTTGAGAGAGTTTAGAGGCCATGTCTCCTTGATTAACCTTCTCTGCCCGGTGTCCTTGGACTCTGTTACCATTTTCGTTAGCAACCATTTCACTTTGTTACAAAACCACACTATCCCCATTTACTCTCTTTCCCTCCTCGACCTCGTTCTGTGGGCAAGATCCGTTCATACTACGAAGCTCGTCAAAACATTTTATTTTTTTTCTTAGTCTTCCTGGCGATTTTAGCTTGCAAAGTTTTGGATTTCGTGGAGTTTGGGAATTTGAATTTTTGAAGGTGAAACTGAGGGACTTATCTTTATTAGGCAAATATGAAATTTATGAAACTTGGATCCAAGCCTGATTCGTTTCAGGCCGATGGGGACAACATCAGGTAAGTCTTGATAACCCACTTTAAACTAGATGCTAATTTACATTAGGTTTAATCAATTTACCTCCGCTGAAGACCATTAAAAAAAAATTATGTTGTTTTTTGAGCAATTAACTTCTATCTTAGCTCTGTTATCAGGATTTTAATTTTTCCAAGTTCAGTTGCTCTTTCCCAGTTCAGTTTCTTTTTCATATTTGAAGGGTATTGATTCTATGGAAGAGTACTTGTTTCACTGCTTTTAAAATTTTCTTGGTGGACGCTTAGTTATTATGTATTTCGAGGACATTTTAAAAATAAGTCTTGTCAATATCAACTGATGTGGAACAAACTTGGCTTCTAAGTTGATGGAGAGATCATTTCAATCTGGTGCTGTCAACTATGGTTTTAGATAAAGGTTGTCTGTTTCTAGTGATATGCTTCTGAAGATATACGAGGTCTTTAGACTTTCAACTTTGAAAAGCAACTATTACTTCAATGTTAAACATGTTCTAAGTGCGAGTTTGACATTGCAATAGCTTCTCCAATTGCGTTTTAAAAAAATTATAAGTTCTAGTTTTTAATTAAGCAAGTTTTCAAGAAAGAGTAGGATAAAATTGGGATAAAATACATACTGCGCCACAAAAACAAAAAGACTAAACCTTTTAAGTGAGAGCATGCATGCATCGGTTTCTCATTGAACATAACAAATCGAGCCGAGTAGGAAAAGACTTCCATAAAATACTACTTAGATAACATCTGTGCCGGTACTAAGGGCGTCTTATTCATTGAAATTCAATAGTTTCAACTAAGCTGACTTGAAGTATTGTTTTCCATAACGTTTTTCACATTTTACTATCAAGAAAGCATGTTTTGGCAATGGTGTGGTGCCCATTCTTCTTTGAATGTTAGGTGCTATTTGGCAAATAAGTTGTTCTTGTATGAGCCAAAATCCTTCTGTCGTGGGTTCCACTCTCTCTGTTGTGTCCCTTCAGCTCTTAAGACACTAGATTCTCCCTGTACTGCAATAAAATACAGTGTCTGCTATTCCAACAAAAGTTGAGAAGGCATGATTTATCAAATATTAAAGCCCTCTTCAAAACAGTGCTCAAGTTATTGTGTTAACAGTAGTTTATTTCTTTACTCAAATGATATAACACTTTAATATCTTTTTTACAAGAGTTTCTCTAATATTCCATTTGAACTCAACCTGAAATCCAGAATTAACCCATTCCCTTTCTGCAAAAGCTCGTTCTTGCTTTTTCATATTTAAAACTAAGAAGACGTTTATATCCATGTTTCTCTGTTTCATCACTAGCTCTAGCATTGTTCTATATGAGTTATACAAATTTGTTTGCAACATGATGAGAGAAACCTCTGTTTTTCAGGTATGTTGCAACTGAGTTGGCAACGGACATAGTGATTGATATTGGGGGTGTGAAATTCTCTCTGCACAAGGTATGAATTATTGGACGATTTTAAGGAATAATAGTTGTACATTGAACTATGAAAAAACGAGTTAATGATAATGATTCAATTTCAAAATCATAGATCTTGCTAGGTAGATTGTTCTGGTACTGACTGCCAGGGTTTATGGGATTTCCTTTCATGTTTCTCTAGTTTCCACTGCTATCCAAGAGTGAACATCTGCAGAAGCTGGTTGCGAGCACAAGTGATGATGGTGATGAAATTCTCATCCAGGAGATTCCTGGTGGACCTGCTGCTTTTGAGATATGTGCAAAGTTCTGTTATGGTATGACTGTCACTCTCAATGCATACAATGTGGTTGCAGCTCGTTGTGCAGCAGAGTACCTTGAGATGTATGAAAGTGTTGAGAAAGGAAACCTTGTCTACAAGATTGATATCTTCCTAAATTCCAGCATCTTTCGCAGCTGGAAAGATTCTATTATCATCCTTCAAACCACAAAATCTCTTCTTCCATGGGCCGAAGAATTAAATTTGGTTAGCCATTGTCTTGATTCCATAGCTTCAAAGGCTTGCATGGATACTACCAAGGTGGAGTGGACATACACCTATAACAGGAAAAAGCTCCCATCTGAGAACGGGAAAGATCCTCTGTGGAATGGTGTAAGAAGACCCCAAGTAGTTCCTAAAGATTGGTGGGTAGAAGATCTTTGTGAACTTCAAATCGATTTGTACAAAAGGGTAATTACAACAATAAAAACAAAAGGAAGAGTCTCCAGTGATTTAATTGGAGAAGCCCTGATTGCATATGCCTTGAGAAGACTGCCAGGTTTTAGCAAGGGAATTGTGCAGAGTGGCGATATTACAAAATACAGGTCATTAGCTGAGACCATTGTCCGGCTGCTGCCCACAGAGAAAGGCAGTGTTCCCTGTGGTTTCATGCTTAGGTTGTTAAGAGCAGCAATATTGTTAGAATGTGAAGAAACGGAAAGGAATGAATTGATGAGAAGAATAAGTCAACAGCTCGATGAGGTTACAGTGGCTGATCTTTTGATTCAATCTTCAACAAGGGAAACAACAATGTATGATGTTGATATTGTGCAAGTCCTAGTAGAGAAGTTTGTGGCTCATGAACAGAATGCTAAGAATGCTCTTCTTGTAGACAGTTACTTCCAGGAGAATAGAAGCCCAAGGTTTGCATCAGATGCTTCCAAAGTGCTCGTGGCAAAGCTGGTCGAGGGTTATCTTGCTGAAATTGCCCGAGATCCCAATTTATCTCTCTCAAAGTTTGTCAATCTTGCTAACACGGTATCAAGCTTTGGAAGATCATCACATGATGGATTGTACCGTGCCGTCGATATGTATCTTAAGGTAAGTTCCTAAAATTTCATTTTTTATATAAGCATCACTTATTGATCATTTCCTCACTTCAATATATATATGTTGAGATATGCACATAAGCAGTTATGTCATTATGTGTGTGTGAATGCCTAGGTAGATGCGAGATCACCACTTACACATGATCTCTGGATTTTTAATGTTGGTTTATAAGTGCAAAGACTGATTGTTATTGTTGGTGCTGTGGTGCAGGAACACCCTGGGATCAGCAAGAGTGAGAGAAAGAGAATTTGTAGGTTGATGGATTGCAGGAAGTTGTCAGCAGACGCGTGCATGCATGCTGTGCAAAATGAGCGGTTACCCTTGCGAGTTGTTGTACAGGTTCTCTTCTTTGAGCAGATTAGGCAAGCAACATTATCTGTAGACAACAGCACTCAAGAACTACCTGGGTCTATTAGGGCCTTACTCCCGGGTGGGTCTCATGGGAGCTCAAGATCGACAACCAATACAGAAGAGGACTGGGATGCTGTGCCAACAGCTGAAGATGTCAAGGCTTTGAAAGGAGAACTTGCTGCTCTAAGGCTAGGGGGCAGTGGCAGCGATAGAAATTTGAATGATGGCGCCAAAAATGATGCTGAAAAAGTTGCAGCTGGTAAACTGAAAGGTTTAGTCATGTCAAAGATCTTTTCGAAGCTGTGGTCAAACAAAGAGCGAAATGGTGAGATTAGCAGTTCCGATACATCGGGTTCTGCCACTGCAGAGGAGACAAAATCTACTCCTTCAAGAAGCAGAAGGCATTCAGTATCATTGTCAGAACACCCTTAAGCAAAAAAGTAAAGCATGGGCTTGTTGTTGGGCTTGTAAAATTATCTCAGTAAGTTGACCACTAGGGAATTTTTAGAATTCACTGACGATTGCCAGCGGAATCTCCACTGTGATTTTCCATGTAAAAGATGGCTATTTTTTTATTTTTAGCACATTTAAAAAAAATATTGGCAAAATAACTAGAAATGCAACTTTTATAGCTTGTTGCAACTCGGAATAATGATTTTTTAAAAAAAAATATTAAATAGAAAAAAGAAAGATATATCGAAACTCTAATTATAACACCACTAATAGCATAAAAAAGATCTCAATGAGAGTAATCAATAGTGATCTAAGTTGGCCACACTTGCCGTTCAAAGATGGAGGGTGGCCTATTTGTTTTTGACAGCAAGTGTAACTCACTCGGGTAATCATTGATAAACTTGTTTGGTATCGTTAGATTCGTCTCGTCGAGATCTTTCTAACGGTACAATGGTGTCATAATCAAAATTTTGGTGTGTCTTCAAGATCTTTTATTTATTTGTTTTCTCTCCTCTTTAATGCCCATTTAATATTTTTTTAAATGATGTTATTTTAAATAGCGACGGGTTATAAAAGTCATGTTTCCCACTTGCGACACAAACATTGCTATTTTATCCAAAAAAATTCAATTGTGTTATTCTGCCAATATTTTTAATTAATTATGCTAATTTTGAAAAAAAAATCATAAAAGAGATAATGTTGAAACATATGGGGATGTATTAGAGTTTTCACTATCGGGAAAAAAAAAAGAGGGAATTTCCTTAAGTATCCTCGTTCTAAGAGATTGATGCTTTGAAAATAACCTAGTTTTCATACCTCAACCGACCACCGATGTCTAGTTTATGTTTGCCAAAGGATTTCACCTCCTACTTTCAGCTTTTTACCACACTTATCATGCGTCATCTTCAACATTGATAGTGTCAACTTTTAAGACTCCCAATGTTCTGAATCTAAAAGTTCAAAACTTTGAACCTTTTGAATTTAAAATAAAAGTATTTTTATAGCTTGAATTTTTTTAATATTATAAAGATCATTTAAAATTATATTGATGTGTATGAAATTAAAAGTTATAGGGTAATTATGGGTGAAATTAAAAGCAGTCAAGAGATAAAAGACTAATTTGACTTTTGATCAAATCCCAGTTTTAGAACCCTAATTGACCAAGGGTTATTAAAACGACGCCGTTTCATTTAAATGAAACGGTGTGTTTTGGCTAAAATATTTGGTTTTGGTTCAAAACGATATCGTTTTGATAAGTTCAAAAATTAAAAAAAAAAGCCACATGACTTGTCGTCTAGCTACTACAGACCTTCTTCCTCCCTAAAGACCTCAAGAAAGTTGGTTTTGTTGTCACCTCCCAAGCCAAAATCACCCTCATCTCTTCCTCGAACAGAACAATGAACGTACCCCCTTACACCCTGCGTGTTGTACTCCTACCTAGAAAAAAAATAAAAGCCATTTTATAGCCTTGAAGATGGTGCTACAAAAAGCTAAAACCCAATGCCCTAACCAGTCAGGATTGCCAGTGTGCCTATTTTGTTGGCTCTAAAACACTGCAAAGCTTGACCTTCCACCTCAATAAATGGCTTGTATTGATTCTTCTACATCAAAAGGAAGGAATGGTTCAGCTAAGGGCCCCTGAAAGGATCCCAGTGGCCCTTTAAAAACTCATGCAAAAGGCCATGCCAGGGAAAAAAAGGAAAAAAAAATAGAAATTACCCTTTGAACCACCGATCCTCACCTTTGTTACCAAGAAAAGGTACCAAGGAGATAACACCTTTAGATAAGGTAAGCTTTCAACTTTGATAAGGGGGTGTAGCTTAATTAGAACACCTCCCTCCCTTTCCATTTTGTTTTCATTGTTATCTTCTGCATTAAGTGTCCATTGTACCTTCTTTTAAAGCCTTTTGTTAGTTTAAATGCAATGGTTGTTTGCATTTTATGTTTAACCATGTCATGCTTTAGTATGAATATGTGTGTTTAAGTGTTGTTCAAGGTTTAGTTTGGATGTTTAGTTTTGTTTCTGAATTGATAAATGCTAGTTTGAGATGTTTGTTAACATGCTTTGATGTTCAGGATAGTCATTAGAGTCTTTATGATAGCATATTTTGAAGTTTGGTTGTTGTTTTGTTTCTGTTGTTCTTAGATTTTTGTTAGTGTTTTGTTATGCTTGCTTGGGCCAAATGCATGTTGTTGATGGTTACGAATGTGAAGAACAACCTATGAAACAATGTTAGAATATGTTTTTGGCTTGTTATAGAACATAGACTGTGCTTGTTGTTTTGCCTTTACATTTCTTGTTGTTTTAATGGTTAAAGTAAGTTGTTTTTAGTATGATTAAACTTTGTTTGCTAAGTTTAGTATGTTTTCTGGGCTCTTAATGCATTGTTTTTTGTCTGGTTGCATATTTGCCATTTTGAGTCTTCTGGGCATTTCTGTATTTTTTATGGGAAATGTTCTTGAGAAGAACTTTGTCATGGCTTACATAATTCAAACCAGTTTTGGTCCATTTCTTTGAACTAACTACTTCGCATGACAAATCTAGCCAGTAATCTAGACTTCTTTTACCTCAATAACATATTATTCATGATTTTAATTTTAGGGTTTCAGTTTCAAACTGAAACCTTCCCTGACCAAATCATGATGTTTTAGTGATAATCAAAATGAGTAAGTGCTAGATTATTGACTCTTATATGATTTATAATCTTTATGTGCCCTTGGTTTTGCTATATTTGGTCGATTATAAGAGTTATGTTTTTTGGGTTTACAAAGAACATTCATAGTGTTCTTTATTTTATTTTTTGATCTGTTTTTTGTCAAAGAATTTTACCATTTTCATGTTTTCTTTTAGTTGAATTTGTTTTTTTAGGTATTTTACTTTGTTTTAGGTTTACTTTCGAGTTAAACCAAAGTTTTAAGTTTGGTTCACGGTCAAACCAATGATTTCAGGTCAAACCGATCGGTTTGGCATCAGGTCAATTAAGTTAGGTCTTATTTGTTTGGCAAGTATTTTGATAAATCTTTTCTTTTACTTGAAGGCGTATTTGACAAACACATCCTTAGGCCTATTTTGACAGCTGCTTTTAAAGGAAAAATAATTTTTTGCCAAATAGGCCCCAAACATTTTCCAAAAATTCTAAAATTCAAAGATCATTTTAAAATTATTTGTGGTTCCCTCACATATTTTTCCAATCATTTCAACTAATATCGGGGCTGTAGATTTATATTGTAAAATATTAATCCGGTATTAAAAATATCCACTTTTCGCCAAAATTTCAAAAAATTCCAAAAAAATTTAAGAATTTCTTTATTTCAAAAATGAAAAAAAATAAGTTTTATTTTGTGTGCATACGATCAAATTCTAAAATTTCCTTGCATATTTCATATAAAAAACAAAAATTACATTTTCATCATACTTTAAAAATACAAAAAACAAATGGTCAATGGGTATCACAACAAGTTTATGATTATCCATTAGGATTTAACCAAAATTTCAAATAAAATAAAAAAAACCTTTTTTTCTTGGGTTTTAGATCGTTTAGTTTTTAACATGGTAAGACAAAAATCTCCTTACTAATGAGAACTTTTCTTAAACTTTATATAGACTTTTCTGGGGTTTTTTAGAATGGCTAGGTTTTAACCTGATGAGATAAGGATTTCTTTACTAACGAAGACTTTTCTCGAATCTTAGATAGACTAA
>Ga0307515_10013532_pt1 | contig 15233 bp, 3 predicted proteins | sample 17_EM_MG_FD_194513 | JGI IMG/M metagenome (GOLD analysis project Ga0307515, IMG submission 194513) | Populus trichocarpa ectomycorrhiza microbial communities from riparian zone in the Pacific Northwest, United States - 17_EM | ecosystem: Host-associated > Plants > Roots > Unclassified | place... | reverse complement strand
AAAAGTCCAAATCCAAATTATTAGAATTTATTATTAAGTGGTTGTTAAGATATTAAGGTATAAATTTGGTGAGTTTTGAGGTGGGCCACTAGCCCGCGTGGGCCACTAGCCCGCCGACTACGTTATTATAGGCGTTACTATATTTCTTATTATTATATAAAGTTAGTAAATATACACGCTACTAAAGTTAGAGGGCTAGCCTATATCTATATATACGGACTCTATTACTATAAAGTACTTAGTATATAATAGGTAGTACTTCTAGTAAACGGCGACGTATTATACTTACTTTATAATTACTAGTATTATTATTACACTATATAGCACTTAAGGGCCTACTAGATAAGTCTATCCAGAATAATAATTATCTAGTATACGGGATTTACGTCTATATATAAATATCTAGTGCTTATTTAAACGTATATCTACCACAAAAGGTAGTAGGAGGTTTTATATCTTATATTATAAGTTTATATAGTTAATAGCATTTTACGGCATTTTGCGGCATTTTATAGTATTTTAGGGTATTTTAGGATAGTAGATATATTATATATACTAGTATCTAGCCACTTAGCAATATTAACTTATCTTACTATTTATCTATTTAGTATTATATAAGAGGTTAGTATTTTACTATAGTATTTATTGCGTTAGAGTCTCTTATATTTAATATCTTTATTTTAAATCTGTTTAGAACTATATATAGTTTTATAATATCCCGCTCCCCACCTAGTACTCTAATAAGAGATTATTTAGTTAATATAAGATTTAATTTACCGTCCGACCTGGTCCCCCTAGTAGGTCCACACAGACTAATTCCTATGGGAAAAAACCTCCTTATTTACTGAGAAAAACCCCATTTTTGGGTGTACAAAAAACCTCCAGGGGAAACATAAGAGGTAATACTTCCAGATAGCATCCGTATTACATTAATAGGAGAAAAAACACCGTCAGGTTACTGCTTTAAGACTCTCCCCTTGCGCGGGAAAGTGTCCAAAATGCCTATCTTACCCCGTCTGCCACTTAAACCATTTTTGCCAAGTCTATATATTCCCTATATAAAGTCGTGTGCCTGTCCCTAGCTCCTTTTCTAAGTCTCCTGTAAATATCTCCTAATAATAACACTTGTGTTCCGCCTAGGCCTGTATACTAAGGTCTCTTATCCATTCCTCTATTAAAGGGTTTCTATAACGGGGTGTATATAACTTGGTATTGCTTTTGCCCTAGGGCCCAAACCTAGGCCCTTATACCTATTTATAAGGTATAGGAGGACGCTCTAGTATTTAATAGGGGGGACCAGTCCCTATAATTAGATACCTAGGTTGCCGGGTAATGTTAGAATAGGGGGCCTTTGCTACGCTTAGGGCGCGGATTGCATGCGTATGTGTATAGGTGCTGTGCGGTGTATGTAGTATTCATAGGAGGGAGGGGGTACGCCAAAGGAATGATACTGCTGATTTGAATGACCCAAATATGTATGTTGGAGACGTGGTAGCTGTGTTCAAACTTTTGCTGGGGCTCACCCCCCAGCGAAAAAATTTCACACCACCACCACCACGTCGCTGCGCAGGCGCTGCGCAGCCGTACACACGTCTCTGCGTTTGCTCTAGTAGTCTATTAACACGATCCAAATGGAACATCAATAGTAGCTGCCAGGTTCCCGGGCTCCACCGCGTGGAGGTGCAGAGGCCGATTTCGTTGAGCCTTTATTTAGTTAATAATGCCTTTTCTCTTACTAATTAAGGGTGAAAAAGACTTATACTTTCTAGTAGTAGTAGGCTGTGCTTATTAGTAATATTTTTAACGGTTTATAGTGTTTAAGTTTCCGTTTACCTATAACGTAATTAACCTACCTATAGTAAAGTGCTTTTACTTTACTACTTACTTCTCTTTTCCCTTACTCTTCTATACGTCTATATACTTATATTATAAACTATAAAAGCTTAATAGTGCTAAACCGTTACCTAGCCTATATTAAGAGATAGGCTAGGTAGAGTAGTCCTTGTAACTTATACTATACCACGTCTTCCTTTATAGGTTAGTCTTATTACTATAGATTCGCCCTTATACGCGTTTAACCTATAGAGTATATAACTATATACTTTACCGCTAAGGCCTTACTTATACAATTTTATTAGGGCGCGCCTTATTTCCTTACCTTTACTAATTAACCTAACTCTACTAACTACCTACCCTTACTCCTACTTTACTAGTATTTACCTTTATAACTAGTACCTCCGCAGATTTATTTAAGCTATAAAGCCTTATAATATAGTAAGTTAGCTACCTTATCTTTAGCCTTAGCTATATAATAGAGAATCTATATTTACTAATACGTTTATATAAACTATCGCTTAATATAGCCTACTACTAAAATAGACCTACCTACTAATTATTTTATAACTCACGACGTTAACTACGTTTATAACCACAAAAAGTTCGCTAAGGGCGTTATGGTTTTTAAGATTACCTTAACTATAGCGGCCGTGGGCTCTAGTGTCTTATAAGGTAATAGTAAGGGCCTTATACTTAATAAGCCTCTTCTTTTAGAGCTTAGCAGTCTATACCTTTTAGCTAATAACGCTTTAAAATGCTATCTCTATCTGTTTACCGGCCATATACGCGCTAATTATCCTCTTAAGAAAGCTTCTTAACTTTATCGCGGCTGCGGTAAGGCCGGTTATCTTAAAGCTAACTACCTTAACCCTATATATAATAATTATAGGGAAGCCGGTTATCTTAAAAGCAACTATTCTAGTATAATATGCAACTAATATGGTGCTATAGGCCATAGAAAGTAAGACTATCTCTAGCTATCGGATAAAAAGAAGCGGACTTGCCTAAACTATAGCTCCCTAGACTATTAAACTATCTTCTATAGTTAGGTATATAAGAACTACGAAGTTATAGGGCATAATATTAATAATTGTATAAGTAGACCTACTTTAATTTAGGCGATAGGCGTCGTAACCGCTCTAGACAAGGTAAATGCACTAGGTGCTACCGCTTTAAGTATAGCTACCACCTCTTTATTACCTAAACCTTTTAATATAGCCGGCTTCTATCTAGTAACGGATAGCCTAATAGATAATCTAAACACCTATATAGAGGATAGTAATTCTATAATAGCCGAACCTTTAAATACACTCTAGCTTCTAAATAATAACTACTTTATAGTTTAGTTTATTATGCAAATTATTAAAGAGTATATTATAGCATATAGTATTATATTCTAGGTATTTTACAAGACCGGTAGAATACCTACTTATTATTTATATAAGATGGCGTCTATCTAATTTACGGATGCTAATATCGCTAGCGACGTTAAGGTTAATACTACTAATACTGCTTTTCTAGTTACTTAACGACTATTATATCTAACCACGCTTAAGTATCTTACTTGCATTCTCCTATAAGATACTATAATCCTATAACTTTATTATATTAGGTTCGTTATTACCTCTAATAAACTCGCACTAGGTACGCGCACATTGCTTAGTAAGTACTTCTTTATTAATAGGGACTTCGGCCCGTTTACGCTATAAATCTATAAAGCTTAGGATATACTATTAAATAGTCCTACAGTTATTGTTTACTTCTTTACACTAGGCACTAAATGGCTTAATAGTTATATTGCGAGCCTAAACACAAGCCTATAACAGCAGAGCGTTAATAATCCTTTAGGTTACTAGTAAAAGAACTATAATATAAATATCTAGCTTAGTATATAGCTCTTAGTGGAGGACCGACTATTATATAAAATCCCCGTAAGGTATTAGTTTAATAGCGTTCTTAAGTATTTTACGGTCTAGTTCTATACCGTAGTCGCAAGTCTTAAGGCCGTTAATTAGAACCCCTAGGTACCTACTATTATTCGTCTTATTACCTTTCTAGGTAGCGCGGATTAAGTCTATTACGCTACTATCTAGATAGTTAATAGTCTTACCCTTCACACTAACTCTATTATCAATATCTTATTTCTAGGTAAAGACGTAGATAGTTAGGCTAGCTAAAAAGGAGTTATTATTAATACCACTCCCTTTAGCTTTGGCTATAACTACTATACTTTTATTTTTTAACTATAGGTGGGTTATAAGTTTATACTAAATCCTATATTTGCTCTAGAGTATATCCTAAGTAGTAATAACTTTATAATAGTTAGTAACCTAAGTAAGGCCCTAATTACAGTATAGGGCATTAAATGTCTCGTAACTAAGCGTGTCCCTAAAGTTAAAATCTCCTAAAAGATTAATACTCTACGCTACCTATAGTAAGGAGGCGACAGTTTCTATATTAAGTGCTAAATTGCGCTATCTAATAACTTTATAGATCTCCCGCGTATTAATTACTTTAACTATAATATTGCTAAGTATAGGAAGAACTCGGCTAATAATGCCCTTAAGGCCATTTTACCGCTATTTAATAAAGAGTAAATAGGTGCCTATACTGCGCTTAAATATATAATAGGCGGTATTTTGCTAATATAAGGCCCTAGTAGTGTTAGGAAATTAACTTTCCTAACTGTCTTACGATACTAGTATTAACTTAGGTTACCTTAGCAGAATCCTACTAGAATCTAGGTCCTATTACCACTTAATTACTAATTAAATATACTAGCTAAGACGATTAATAATGCGCTTATAGAGGACTATAAGGCACTAATTATGCAAGGCCGTCCCGCTAAATTTTCTATTATCCTTCGTCGCTATATACGCTTAACGGAAACCAAGGTCTATAAGCAGGATACTATTATACAGCGAATAGCGGTAGGTATTAATACTTATCTTAAGTATTTTAAGGAATAGGATAACTATACTATAATTAATAAGGACGTGTTTATACTGAATATAGCATTCCTAATCTACTATACGTTTAAGGCTAGTATTGCTACTAGCTTTAATAAGTAGTTATAGATTATAGATTTATCTAAAGGTTAGTAGTTATTACGCTTTATAGGTGTCCCAGATAGTAATAAAAACCTATATCCTATTACAGACCCTAATATAACTAAATACGCCAAATTCCGCTAATACTTGTATTAATTTACGCTTAGTAATAATATAACGCAAGATAATAAGATAGGATTAATACTTACGGCTAATATAGTTATTATAAACCTAGCTAAAAAGGCTAATGTTATTCTTATAATACCTAATATGGTCTTATAGACTTATATATATTCTATTAGCGCTATATACGCAGTTTTCTATAATAAGGCCGAGAAGGCGTTTAAGCTAGGCAGTCTTGCTAGGTTCGCCTAGAGTAGACTATATTTAATTTAGGGAGGTCTATAAATCTAGGCTAGTAACTCTATGCCTTAGGTTCTCCTTAGTAATATATACTAACTAAAACCAATCCTTAGTCCCAATTTTAATAATCTATTCCACTATTAGAAATCCATCTTCCTCTATACGCGTCTCCTTGCGGCTAGTGCGGATATAGTATAGTTTTTGCTATAATATTAATTTATTAAAGACATTGCATATCTTATAAATGCTATTTTACCGTATAGCTAGCTTTAAATAAGCCTAATAGTTAAGGACCGAGAGCAGTTAAAGCTAGCGGCGAGCTTTTTTAAGGATATGCTGCGCTATAACCACCCTATTACCTTTCTTGCCGTTAATAGTACTATATAGGTAAACGAGCTTAGCTAATTAACGTATAACCTAGTTTACGCTTAATATATATTCTAAGTGACTATAGCGCTAATAGACTTTAGATTTAAGCTATTAGAGGTTAGCCTTGCCGTTTTATATATAGCCTAACTTGCCGTCTACTCCGCAGCGCTGCATACGCTTAAAGAATAGTACTACGCCTAGTAAGATAGTAGTAAGTGGTGGGAATTTACGCTAGTAGTTAGTGAGATTAAGGTCTTTACTGTTAACGGTATCTAAGGTAGCTAGGTAGAGTTATTAATATATAATATAATAGTTACTAGTCCGCTAAAATTTGTCTAAGATATAGTAAGGAACCTTCTTATAATTACTAAACTATAAGCGGGCCTTATTATCGTCAGTAGTCCCTAGGTAGTTTATAATTATTATACCGGCAATAAAACCTTTATAAATACCGCGTATTATAAAATTAAGAAGTAGTATAAGGATAATAAGGTATTTATTAACCTTAAAAATCCTAAGCGGAAAAAGCACTTCCAGTAACTTATTGCCCTGTTTGACGTTAATAAAACTATATAGCGTATTTACTGTTAGCGTATAGCCGATTATACGCCCATTTCGTATAGTATGGACATTAACTTTAATATTGCTATCCCTGACTTTGCGGGTACAGCAAATATTAACAGTATTAGTAATTATACTAAAGCGTAGAACGAGGCTAATAGAGAGGGTGCTAATAATAACGGCTGGGGCGGTACTAGTAATAATAACAAGGATAACAATAATAGAGAGGATATTAGTGGCGTTAGAATATAAGGAGGGTGGTAAAGATAGATATTATAGACTTTATTAGTAGCAAGACCCTTAAATAGGGATACTAAATAGAAGTTAAGAGTGGTAGTAGCTATAGGCCTTTAACATTTATAATTTTGCTATAGCACTAGGTAAAATACGGCATATTGCGATGTTATGTATTATAGCTAAATAAGATAGACTCTTAATAATTATAATCTCTAAAATAGATAAGCGCATTACGGTAAAGATAGCCTAATTTATAAAGCCTAGTGATTTTAGTTTCTATCCCTTATAGGCTAGCGGTTAATTAATGTTAATCCGTAATCTAGATTTTAAGGGGTTATTTAGTTATAATTTAACGCTTTTAAATCTAAACTAAAAGTCTAGTAGAAAGAACGTGTTCCTTTTTAATTTAATATACGTTTATAGCTCTATAGGTTATACGGACGTATGCAATTTAAAGCCTTTAGATTTAATTTAGAGTTTAAATAAGGAGCTTTAAGCTCCTAATTTAAACTAACGCTAAGACCTTAGTTTAGATTCTGTATATAGTAAAGTTGCCAACTATTTAGTAACTTTTAGCGTATTTTTTAGAATATAAAAAATTTGTAGCTAAAGTTAAGTTAAACTAGAGTTTAACTAAATGGTCGCCTTAGAATTAGATTAGAGCTTTAGATTAACTCTATTTTAAAGCCCTTATTCTAATTTAAACTTATAACTAAATATTCCCTAAGTACTTAACTAGTTAGATTATAGTCTAGATATCTCGCTAATAACTATAACTATTATTAATTACTCTCCGTATAGTATAGGCCGCCTCTATTTTTACTAAACTATAATAACCTTAAATAGGATCTAATCCTTTTCTCGCTATAGCTGCCGCTAAGGCAATGTAATCTAACGCCCTCTCCTACTTATATTGGGTATGCTATTCCTAGTATTAGTACGCCGTTACTATATTTTAAGAAACTTATTGCTAATACTATAGGCCCTTAGAATAATACCTATCCTACTATACTAGCTATTAACTAGCAAAATATAGGACAAATATAATGTCTATATAGTGTAAGGGATATTATTACGGACACCTTGGGTTGCCCTTAAGACAACCCCCAAACGCCCCTTAGATGGTTGCCGGTTATATGCCGAAGGCACGTGCCCGTAGTATATAGTCTCCACAATCCCAGAGGCCTTACCTCCTTAAGGATTTATCTCTTTTACTAATCTATCCTATTCCAATCGTGTCCTTATAGCCCCCTGTTTATAAGATCCCCTTATATTTAAATCCTTCCTACTCTTTTTTAGAAGGGCAGTCGGCTTTAAGGACCAGATTATTTATTTACATCTTTTGTTTATAACTACTATCCTCCCTTAAAATCTCGTAACAACTTAAACGGAAACTCTACGGATACCTTATAGAAAGCCGTCGCATAAAGGCAAAAAGGTCCCTCTAATAGTAAGAGATTATGACAATATAACCCTCTGGGTAAGACGGCCGAATAAGCCCTAATACTTAAATGCTCTAGGAGCTTAAAGACTTTCGCACACCTATGGTTACTGCTAAGGAAAACGCAGACACCCTCTATAATAGTCGCAACGCTGCCAGAAAGTAACTAGAACCCCTTTAGCCCCACCTAGGCCAATTAGAAGATTAAGCGCTAGAGGTAACTCTAAGATCTTCCCCTAAGCTAGAAATGCCAGAGAAATATACTAACGCGTCCGACTAGGGAACCAACTGGAACCCTCCCGGAAGACCACTAGCCTATAATTGGCATAGTGGCGGTATATAGACTGCTTATAAGCCAAGCGGGCCTACCCCTTTAGGTAATTTAAGCTAATTACTAACTTAAGACCCAAGCCTCGTTAGGAAGCCTATACTAGCTACTAGTACCAACACTACCTCTATAGTAGGAGCCTCCCTAGGCCTAAGTTCGGAAGGTCAAGAGCCCTATACTAATCTCCTTTAAGATGGATATCGGGAAGCTGTTATAAGGCTCTTAGAAGCTATACGGGAGGAAGCCACTAATAAATATATTAGAACCCTCTAAGGGTAAATCCAGATCTAGTAGGGTCTAATCTAAGCTAGGCAAATTCTTTTACAACCTAGTTAAGGCTAAGGGCTTTCTAGGAGCTACCTAATACCTACCTAAGGAGGTATAGAAGACTTAGAGAGTTATCTACGCTATAAATGGAAAAAGGATATAGACTAATTAGCTAAGGCCTCTAGTAGTCTAGAACTCCGCTATAGACCTAACGCCTAGTAGTTAGACAATTGGGTTTATGAGGTAGACAACTTCTTTAAGATGCTAATAATATAAGATAATACCAAAGAGCGTATACGCTAGATTATTAGCAAGATTAAAGACCGATTGCTAAACTAGATCGCACTTAATTAGCTTAATAAAGAGCAAATTATTATATGGCTATAGCTGCAAACCTTCCTAAAGAAATGGACTTAAGATCTGTATGTTATATAATATGATAATGCAGAGCTATTCTAGAATAGGACATAGCTAGACCGCCACGACTTTCGCTAGTTTATAAACTTTATAGAAATTTATACTTAGTAGATGGATCTAGAGCCCTTTAAAAACAAGGACGGTAGCATCCGTAAGAAGGAGAAGATTAGGTTCATCTAGGCTAGAATTAAGCTAGCAATTTGTGACGAAATAAAGCGCGTAGGAGCCCTATTACGGATTACTATATATGCGGATTTCGAACGAGTAGTTCTAAATGCTAAAGATGCGGTAAGGAACTAGACCTCTTCCGGTAGGAAGCTAGGGGGTCACTAAAAGCGCGGGCACTCTAGTAGTAATATAGGGCAGACCTAACCTTTAAAGAAGCTGTTCTTAAAGAGAACTTTAGAAGGGTTAAAGTTAGGAACCTTAAACAACGGAAAAGACTTTTAGGGTTAACCTAACACCTATCTGGCACCTTTACGGGAATACTCTAAGAAGTTAAAAGAAAACTCCGGAGGTAGATTCTATTAGAAAAATAAGTAGGGCAATAACCGCACTAATAATCTAAAAAAAGAAAAGCCCTAGTTACAGACTTTTCCTGGCTGCAACTAGGGCAAGATATGGAAGGAGAGACTCTCTATATTGCTGTTAAGCTGGAAATAATACTTTCTATGGGTAAGGTATGATAGTTCTAAGTACTATATAATAGTAGCGCTAAAATCAATCTTATATAATATAATTTGGTAAAAGAGCATAAACTTATCCCATTGTAAAGGTGGCGGAAACCTATTATAGGCTTCCTAGATAAGTATTAGATTAAGCTATATAGTGCCTATAAGCTTATAGTGTTAGTGGCTAACATGCATAACCGCACTAAGGTGGTCGGCCCGTAACCCTTCTGGGCGGCTAACTTTGTAGGCTATAACCTTATCCTCGGATACCCTTAGCTGGCGGAAGTAGATCCTAAGATACGCTTTAAGACTAGAGCCTTTAAATAGTGGAATAATAAAGATTCGGAAGGGCGTATATTACTAATAAGCCTAAAGGATATCCTAGAGAATGTAGCCCTAGGCGAAATAGTATACGCTCTATACCTAAAGGAGTATCAGATCTAACCCCTATTTAATAGTAAGATGGGTATAGAGCCTAGTATAGGTAATAACCCCTCTATAACGGAGACCCTATGGGGAACTGCCGGACAGGTCGCGGAGATATTGTAAGAAGGCGGCGATCTTAAGGATCTTATAAGATACTTTAACCGTTACGGGTTACTATGGCTTAAGCAATATGCGGAGAGTATACTACGGCACCTTAAGCGCTGCGTTAAGGATTTCTCTACCCTCTACTAGCTACTGTATAAAACGGTGTAACGTATAGTGGCAACTATATATAAGCAACTACTACGGCGCACGACGCTGCCCGCGAGTATCCTAAGGGAGCTCCGGGACCTACCTAATGATAATATAGAGGACGAACGCGACCCTAATTTATTAAATATTCTAGCAGGCCTAAGGGACTTACTAAGGGTATTTTTAAGTAGGAGAGCTAAAGTCTTACCGTAGAACTCGGAGTACGATTATATAATTAATTTAGAAGAAGGCAAATAACTGCCAAATCTTCTTATTTATAACCTCTCGCGTAAAGAGCTTAAGATCCTATAGGAGTACCTTAATGGGTTACTGGAAAAGGGGTAGATCTGGCCTAGTAAGTTGCCGTTAGGTATACCGATCCTCTTTATCCTAAAACCAAATAGAATTATAAGGCTATACGTAGACTATCGCGGTCTTAATAAGATTACAATTAAGAACCGTTACCTACTACTACTGGTTAGTGAAATGCTGGATTAACTATCTAGGGCGAAGATCTTTACGAAGCTGGATCTACGAGACGCCTACTATAGGCTCCGTATTAAAGAAGGGGATAAGTGGAAGACCGCTTTTAAGACCTAATACGGCCACTTTAAGTATCTAGTGATACCTTTTAGGCTAGCCAATGTACCTATGACATTCCAATTGTATATTTATAGAGCCTTAGGAGGACTAGTTGACCGCACATACGTCGTCTATTTAGATAATATCTTAATCTACTTAGAAGATGAGGATTAACACGAGCAATATATCCGCGAAGTGCTGGAACGTTTAGATAATTGGGGCCTCTACGCCAAGACATTAAAGTATATCTTTAACACCAAGCAGGTTAAGTTCCTAGGTTATATTATAACGCCTACGGGTATAGTTATAGACCTAATACGGGTGCAGATAATCTAGGAGTGGCCGGAGCTAGAGAGCTACTAGGATGTTTAAGTGTTCCTAGGCTTTGCCAATTTCTATAGGCGTTTTATTTATAACTACTTGGACGTTACCTAATACCTATTTAACTATATTATAAAAGCTTCCTAAGACCCGACCTAAGGAGCAAAAAGCTTAAAGGCAGTAAGGAAGAAAACTAAAAAGGGACTAACTAAATAGTATAAGCTATGGTTATAGCCCGGAAAGGTTTAAGAGGCCTTTTAGAAACTTCGCGCGAAGTTTACAGAAGCTCTATTACTGCGGCATTTTAACCCAGATTAGCCATTAATAATAATTACTAATATATTAAATTTTGCCTTTGCTGGTATTCTGCTGTAACCTAATAGGCATCCGGACGCTACCTAGCTCTATTAAAGACTAGTAGCATTTTATAGTAGAAAATTCTAGGGACCTAAAGTTAGGTATTATACCCACGATAAGGAACTACTAGCTATAGTCGACTGCTTTAAATAGTGGCGATACTACCTTAAGTACGCGAGCTATACCACTCGTGTACTCTTAGATTACTATAATCTACACTACTTTATAACTATAAAGGAGCTTATACCTTGATAAGCTAGATAGGTAGAGGAGCTCGCGCGATTTAATTTTGAGATTGAATATAAGCTAGGGGAAAACAACCCTGCTAATAAACTGTTATGACGGCTAGACTATACCAAAGGCTTTAAAACGGGAGAAGGAAAATAGATAATAGATATCTTACTCCCTATATTACAGAACAAGCTCTAGGTGTAGGATACTTAAGCACCCATAGCTCTATGCACTAAGTCTTAGGCGGTGTAAGCCCTATTAGTTTCCACTAACGTTCCGGCTAGTACCCGGTCCGTTACTAATAAGGGTCCAAATATACCTGGATAGGATATCCCCGATATATTCTCGGAACCTAGTAATATACTATCCCTAATTGCTAAGCTATCCCCTTAAACTAATAGCGAAGCTATAGAGTAATTGGAACTCGGAGCCCTGTAATAACTAAAGGACTTTAACCTTATAGTGGCCTTCCTAACGTACGCGTATCGAAGAGTTGTAAGATCTATGGTACTATCTAGTCTTATACTTAGAGCAGTACGGGATAAAATAGCTTTTACCTAGGAACTATCCGAAAGGTTAATAGACCTTATTTGTAAGGTGCAACAGAGGGACGCTTCCTATACCATCCTTAATATAAAAGTAGACCGGAAATATAACGGAAAGGAAGCTGCTAGGCGCCACTATTGGGAACTGGACCTGATGTGCCTACTGTGTAAAGGTAGTAAGGTTTGGGTGCTATAAGAAGTAAATCTACAATAGAAGATTCTTATAAAGAATTATAATGATCCTTTAGGCGGCCACTATAGTCAAGTAAAAATAGTGGAATTACTTTAACGTAAATACTATTGGCTAAGGCTTAATTAGGAAGTAAAGGAGTACATTAGCTATTATAAGAAGTGTTAAGTATATAAAATCTATAGGCATAAGCCATGGGGTCTACTTAAATCAGTTCCCCCTACTAGTAAGCTATAGTAATATTACGCCATGGACTTTATTACGGATCTCCCACTATCTAAAGATGGCCAAGGACGAATATATAATTTGGTCCTCATACTTATTAATAGGTTTTTAAAGTACGTCTAATACCTTCCCGTCAATAAGACGATTAATATATAAAAGCTCGCCAACCTAATTAAGGAGAAATGCTTTCTTAAAGTAGATTAGCTGCACTCTATTATTACTAATAGGGGCAGCGTTTTTAGAAGTTAGTACTGGTCGGATTTATGCTTCTATTTAAAGATAGACCACTATTATAGTATGGCTTTTTACCCGCAGACGGATGGGCAAATAGAATGCTAGAACTAGGAACTGGAGTCTTACCTACGGATGTATTTAAACTACTAGTAAGATAACTAGTATAAGCTACTTCTATACGCGGAGTACGCTTATAATTTAAAGCAATATATATTATATAAGTATACACCAATCCGGATTGCCTATGGCGTCTAACTATTTGGGTTTAATAGTATACCTAACAATCATTGGTTAAGGCCGTATAATTAGTTATAGGATCCTACCGGGAAGTCTAAGGATATCTACCGGAGAGTATAAGGATACCTCTAGGAATGGGAGGAGTAATGGAAGCATATAAAGTAGAGCCTATAAGATGCCTAAGAGCAGCAGAGACTTTGGTATAACCGTAAGCACTAAGATAAGCATTTCGGAGTAGGCAATAAGGTTCTATTACGTTTAACGAATATTAAGACCTGTTAACTATTAAAGAAGCTTAATATAAGATACCTAGGTCCCTTCCAAGTTAAGGAACGAATTAGTAAGCTAGCCTATCGTCTCTAGCTACCCCTATCTATGGTCTGTGTGCATCTAGTGTTTTATATAAACCTACTAGAGCTATAGTATAGACTACTACTAGAAAAGAACTTCCGTCTAGGCCTAATTAAACACCCTAAGGTGGTAGGCGAGTGGTACGAGGTTAAAGCTATACTATGCTATAAGTCTGTTAAGAATAAGCTTTAATTTAAAGTTAAATGGCTAGGCTAGCCCGCTAAGGACTTTATATGGGAACTAGAGGATTACCTCGATTATTATAAAGATATTCTAAAAGAATATTAGGACCAAGGTCCACAATCTGCAAGTCGCAGAAAGCGCTCTAATACTACGGTATTATCGCGACCTATAAAGAAAGCTTGCGAAAAGAGTAAATAGGTCAAATCGGATATAGAACGGATAGGCTCTAGAAACTATAGGGATAGGGCTACAGCCCAAGGTAGGACGGGTCCTTAGCCTTTTCACGTATATAGCATAGAGTTAATAGGGCATTTTGCTAGAATTGCATTCCTATTTATTAATCTATACTAGGAATATTATTCTTAGGGCTTCTAAGCCCTTTCTAAAAGCCTTATAAGGCCTTTCTAAGCACCTAATCGAGGTCCTTGATTGCTACTATATATAAGAACGAATCCTAAAAGTCTAAACCATAAATGCCCAATCTGAAAAGCTACTATGCCTTATTATTATTAGGAGCAGGATTAGTATCTATTGGGCCACTAAGTAATGGCTAACGAGAATGGGATCTAGATGCTTTGGTAGGTATACGAGTAGGTATAAAAATAGGGGTAGGACGATGAGGTGTAGCTAGAGCAGAGACTCTTAAACGCTTAACACCAATATTAGGTCCAAACTAATACTAATAAAGCTCTTACGGCGTAAGCTTATAGTTAATAAAGACACGCTTAAGCCTAGAATAAACAGAGACGTTGGCTAGCTGGTATAGTCTAGAACCACTGAGACCTTACTACGGCAACTGTTAGTTACCTATCCGCTAGGTACCCGAAGGGTAACCTACCTAATACCGCATTATGTTATGCTCTTTCGAAACTTAACGCGCATACGCGAACTCCTTCCTATAGTAGACAGCGACCTTCTTCTTATTACCTCTATCCCTTACCTTATCCTTAGTATACTAACCTTGCTCTCGCATTAGGCGTTGCTAGCTAGCTTACTAGGAATTATAGGCGGTATAGATGGCTGTGGCATAGTCTTAAATTTAACTTAGACGTTTAGCATTAGCGCTTAAATGGGAGAGAGCCTGGGCGATGTAGTAGTTAAGGACATTAAAGGAACATCGCCACTTAGGCCTAGGCTATTGAAGTTAGCAATGGAAATCTATTAAGGATAGAAAAGCTTACCTTAACGTAACTGCCGCTCTTGGTACGCATGCATTAATTATAAGAACTAAAGGTATTAGATTTAACGCAGTGCGTCTTATTACAAGCCTCTAGAATCCTATTATTAGATTTCTAGTCTTTTAAAGACGTGCAGGCAAAATCATTTAGGCAGGATTAGCACTAGTTGCGGGTTAGCGGGGGTTAGGGTTCTATGTGCAAAGGTAAGGCTAAAATACGCTATAGAATTTACTTAGAAGAGTAGTTAGTAGGAGAACGAAGAGGTATATTAAATTAATAATAAAAAAGAAGAAAATCTTAATAATATATTAAAGATACGTCTAAATTGGATAAAGGTTAATAATAGGAAGTAAGGTGTTAAGGAAAAGGATTAAGCTTAAT
>Ga0307515_10013531_pt1 | contig 15233 bp, 1 predicted proteins | sample 17_EM_MG_FD_194513 | JGI IMG/M metagenome (GOLD analysis project Ga0307515, IMG submission 194513) | Populus trichocarpa ectomycorrhiza microbial communities from riparian zone in the Pacific Northwest, United States - 17_EM | ecosystem: Host-associated > Plants > Roots > Unclassified | place... | reverse complement strand
CTTAAGTTTTAGGTTCCTAAAAATAAGTTTACAGAAAATGTAGCCAGGGCAATTATTATAGTTTAATTAAAGGATCTATTATGTCCCTTAAAACTAAAGGTTAATTTTTCTAAAGAATAAATTTGTGTTAGCGTAAATTGAAATCTAGATTCCGAAGTTATTTTTCTAGAAAATGAATTCGGAATCTAGTTTAGCGTATACTAGATTAGAAAAATTAAAATCTAGACTTTATAGAACTATACCTTAAATATAGGAGAATTGATATACTATTAGAGGCAGTGCTTAGGATTCCGCATAAATGCTCTAGCGTTAACCTTTTTATATAACTATAGCCCTTTTAAACTTTCTTCATTTTCTGCCTTTAAGATTTTTTGCTATATCTACCTCTGCTTATACCCCTCCTTATAGGGTTAATTAAGTTAAGTTAACCCTCTTACTAGGTTAATAGCCCGGTAATAATCGCTTTTATAGCTATAGTAGCCCTTTATCTAATTAACCTTCCTCTAGAACTCCTCTTTATAGTTATAAATTATCTTAATTTAGCAAGTCTAAGCTTACTTAGTTAGTTAACGAATTATCTATATATAGCTCTAATAAGCAAGCTTTATTTTATCGCTCTTATATATACCTATAAGCTCTCTAGCTGTTTAATAACTAGACTTAGTAACGTTATACTCTACTATAAAGAAAGAAAAAGGGGGTTAGTTTTGGAATGGGCCGCTATTTACGACCGTATATTTACTTTTAAATCCTTGCTAAAAAAATAAAAGGTTAATATCTACCTAAAAGATCCTTACGGAAATATATTGTTACACCTCCTAGTAGGGTAAGGAAAAACTGTTTTAATGAAGCTACTGCTTAAGGCGGGAGTAGATATCTTAAAGCGTAATATTTCCGGCTTTATACTATTACATTTTGCTACTAAACGGGGATTTACGGACGCTGTTTAACTTCTTATTAATGAGGGCATAAATATCTCTACTAATTAGATTAGGGATCTAGGGAGGGACTTTTAGGATATAAGTTTATTTAATTAAGGCGCTAATATACTACTGTACTATGCGGCTAATAACGGATATATAGATATACTTCGGCTACTTATTAAGGCAGGTGCTAATATTAACGTACTAAGCTAGTATAGGCGTATAGCGGCGAGTAGCGTAAGCGTTATTTTAGGTATAGCTAATGTTCTTAAATTCCTTATAGAGCTTAGGGCTCGTACTCCTCCTATAGTGAGGGTTTTAGCTTATATACGCCGTTTAAGGAAAAATTAAATTAATTAAGTAGTGTTACCGTAACTCGAAATAAATCTTCAGTCCATAATATTTAAAGGCTATTTTTATATGTGGTGTAAATATATATCGGGCGGAGCTTAAAAGGCTATCTAGAATAGTTTTACTAATATATAGTTTTCACATAAGTAATTAACTAAAAGACAGCGTTAGCTAATAGTTAGGATATAGAAGAAAATCTTAGTATGGTCCTTAGTGTGGTAGCTATTTTACTAAAATAGGAGGGCGAATCCGTTAGTTAGGCAATATAAAGTTATATTTATTTTGGTTTTTTTAAGAATAAGGTATATCTAATAAAAGTTACCCTACGCTCTTTCCGTAAGATTTACTATTAGTAGAAACCCTAACTATTTATTAGTAAAATATGCTTAAAGAGACATATGGGTAAGTCTATAAAGGCATCTCTTAATAGTTCTATTAAAGTATCCTATATAGATATAAAAACATCTAATAGTGCGATCCCGTAACTAAAAATACTTTAACTAAAGTATAAGAGTAATAAAATGCTTATAGACCGTTACTAATATTACTTAAAGCTAACTGTTATTGCATTAGTAAAGTATAAAAGGTTTACGCGCATTACTTACCTACTATTAATATCCCTAAAAGACTTAACCTTAACCCTTATACTTAGGAAGATAGGAATGCCCATCTTTATCCTTAAATATAAGGTCTAGGCAGTCCTCCTTATTTAAAGGCGTTAAAGGACTATCTTCTAAATTATCGTCGTAAGTAGGTAGGTGTCCCCTATTTGACGGCTAATAGTTATAAGTATTATAGCCCCCGCGGAGCTAGTAACGGAAGTTACGGGCTAGCTCTTACGCTTAACTAAGAAGGTTACGTCTTAGATGGTTTTATAGAAGATAGATTATCTCCAGAGGAGTACTTTATTCTATATAATAGAAAGGTCCTAGAGAATATCTACGGATATAGACAATAATGCATATATTCTCTTAGTCTTTTAAGCTGTAAAATAATAAATATATAAATAAGAAGAGTAATAGTAATAGCTTTAATAAGGAGTTTAAAGAGCATAGCAAATTGTTTAGTAGAAGAAATTACTTAAATATTATCCCATCCTATTTTATATATTATTACGGGTATCTAGCTTAATAGGGGCCTTTCTTTTACTCGCTCCCCTAGCTAGCGCCATTAAAGTTAAGGTTATATCTTTAAAATTAGTTTTTTATTTCCTAATTTACGATTCTATAATTTGTAAATCTAGATCCTGTTTCCTAAATTACGGTTTTAGGATTCGCGAAACTAGAAGAGGGATTAGGAAAACAGTTTCTCCGTCCTACTCGCCAAAAGGCTACCTAACTTTTAAATCGATATAAGAGCCCTTTATGGGGTAGACTAGCTAGTGCGGAGATACTAATATATAGTGACGTCTCTATAGGGGAGGGGATGTTATTTACACCTTATAAAGGCCAATTATAATTATAATTATAACTATACCACGGTTAAAACGAGACACATTATTGCAATAAGGCGGTTAGGTTGTCTACTTTCCCGGGTTTATTTAGCCTAGGCGACTCGCCCTACCCTATTTTATATACATTTTACTAAATATTACTACCTATACCTTAGCCGCTAGCTATAAGCCCCTACCTAAATTTTAGCAAAACTTTACTTATATAGTAAAAGAGTATAAGATAATAAAATGTTATTCTATCTACTCTACTAGTACCTTTAAATCCTTTTATACTTACTAGAGAATCTCTTTTATTTAGAAATAAAGCCCCCTATTTTCCTTCTCCTACCTTCTATTTATTAGGAAAACTACCTTTCGCAGCTTATTAACCTATAGGACTAGTGGCTAGTAGTAAGGTATAAATGCCTTAGCTATATAATTAAGAAAATACCCTTCCCTGTTTACTAGCCCCAATTTTAACTTAGCTAACTTAGTGGTATTCTTATAGTTCTAACGCTTAAACTTAGTTGGACCGATATCTTTACCTAGCCTATTATAGTGTACGCATATCTAGAAAAGTACCTAGAAAAACGACTCCAGATTATGCCTAAAGGAGTATTTCTCGCCTAGAAGCACTCCTATAGCTATAAATACTCTTATACCGGTCTTGCCCTGTACTCCTAAAGGTCCTTCTTGCTTCTCTTTAATCGCGAGATTGAAGTTAATTAAGAATGCCGGCTAAGAAGGATTGTTATCTTCCTCGTTCATTATAAGGTTGCCTATTAAAATGTTATATTAGATAATACCAGCCTACGTATATAAAGACTTATATCCTTTAATACTACCCTTTAGTATAGCAAGCATTACAGCCTAAGAGCTTACCTTATAAAGAGGTTTTTTGTAGTTACTAGTAATAACGCGTTAATGTACGCGATTCTGCATAATAGAGTGCTTAGTTAAAGAGGTCGAATATAGGCGCTTACCAGGCGGTAATAGGGTGCTATAGCTAGAAGACCTCTTTTTACTAAAACTTCGGCCTTTCCTTATACTAATTTGCGCTACGGCCGATCTTAGAGGTATTATTAAGCCTTCTAGCTTATAGTTTGTTGCTCTTATAATATCTAGCCCCTTATAGATATTAAAGATATTATTATCTTGTCCACCTATATAAATAGTCTTATAGTAATAGTACCTGGCTACATTAACTACTCCTTTCTCCGTTGCCTTAAGTAGCAGTTTACCCTCTTCCTCGCGCTTTGGGTACTGCTATAAGTCTTTAATAACGAGGGGTATCTTAGGTATCCCTTTACAGTATACTTTCTAGCAAGTAGTCGCTTAACCGGCGATATAGCGTGCACGCTTTATAAGTTTATTAAGGATAAGACGCTCAGTCTAACCATTGCGCACGACCTTAATATATCGTTTGCCGTCTAATGTTAAAATAGTAAGGTTAAACCTAAGCTGCTCCTTATTTATCTAAAGAAATCCTAATATTACTAAGGTAAATTATAGTCCGTCTTTATTAATATTAAACGATAATGATATAATGCCTCCTACCTGGTTATACTCCTATAACCGCATAATAGATCTATAAAGGGTAAAGCCTAGGACAAAGCGACGAGTGTCCTAAGTGGCGAAGACTTTTCTTACATATTTCCCTAAATCAAACTATGCCTATAAGGGTATATCGGTGTTTAGATTACTCTTTAGCTCTTTTAGTATAAGTATATACAACCAATAATATTAAGAGCTTTCGCTAGCTATTAGATTATCCATAAAACCGATATTTAGCTTTTGCTTCGCCGCAGACCCTTATAAGGGCTGCTTAGTATATATAATAAGCTTTTATTATATCTTTAGGGCGGACCCGTACTCCTCTACAAAGCCCAAAAATAATCTAATTAGGTTATTAAACCACTTTAGGACATTATCTTACTCTGCGCTTTTAGGCTAGTTATACTAGCCGCCCTCGGCGTATAGCGGATTATCCCCTTCCTTACATTTCTTAAAAACGGCGGCGCTTACCGCCCTAAGGCCTTTTACTCCCCTAAAGAATACTTTATATAAGTTAGGAATCCCAATATAAAGAGGGCCTAGCTCCTCCTTTAGAACATTATCTACGTATTTCCTGTATTTAGACGAGTTGGCGAAGCTACTTATATTACATCAATGTGGGGTTTAAACGTAAAATGGCAGCGGTCGGGGGGGAGGTGTAGACTCTATTACAGTAGCGATAGTATTACTCTATACGTCCTTATCTAATTCGCGATTAAGAACTGTTTTTAGGAGAGGAGTAAACCGTTTAATATTAAAGTTATTAGAATTAACTAAGGAGCTAAGTCAAAGAAGGTTACTATGAAGAGTGCTATAGCTAGCATTAGATAGCAGTAATTAAGTAGTAGGAAGGTTTTGTAATACTAGGATAAGGTTAACCATAAGATTTTTAAGCCCTATATATATTAGAGGGGACTTATTAGATAAATTAATAAATACCTTTATCGCCTATCTAATATAACGAGTTTAGAGAGCTAGGGATGCCTAGATCCTAATAAGTTAAGTTAAATAAATTATAAAAGTTATTTAGTCCTTCCCTAATAGGCTTTATTTTAATTATCTCTAATCTAAAGAGATTTACTATTGCGAGTAAACGCGCTAAGAGCTATGTTAGGAGGGCTATATAATAGGCGAGTAGTAGGTAGAAGGGGAGATTAAAGAGGCTAGTATATAAGGACGGTATAATAGCAGATAAGTATAGGGAGGCCGAGAATACGTTAAGCGCGTCTTATAATAAGGAAATAACTAGGGAGAAAAGTATAAGGAAGGAAATAAGGTAGGAGCGCATATAGAAGATTAAAGATTGGGTACGGAAAAGTTAAGCTAACCTAATATGGCTCGGACTAAGGCTTTATAGGGCTTAGTTAAATACTAAGCCACAATAACCAGTTTTAGTTTATTCCGTAACGCATAAGGCTCTAATATAGTAGGGCTCCTAAAAGCGGGTTAATTAGGGTTAATTATATAAGCGCCTATATATAATTATATGGCTAGTCCTAAAATAAGCTAAACCTAATATGCTAGATATAGACAGTCAACCTCTTTTTATAGCGGTTAATCGACCTATTCCCTAAAATTAGGATCCAGTTTCTTAAAACCAGATCCGGTTTTTAGAATCGCGCCCTTTTTATAATAGTTAATTAGCTGTCTCCTAGTGCTAGGGTTAAGGCTTAGCTTTAGGGTCAGGTTGCGATTTAAACTAGGGTAAAAATAGCCCTATACTTACCCCTCCCAAGACCATCAAGCCGCTTAGCTCAACACTATCCCTTACACCGTCGTTAGCTATATAAATGTGGCCTATGCGCGATCTTAAGAACATTAAAACCTTAACTACTAAAGTGTTGCGGTAGAATTACTAACCGCCCGTAAACAAATAGGTTTACCTTTTTAGCCGTATTTAGTGTGTTTAGCCTAGCAGGCGTTCCTAACAATTAATAGGCCCGTTTCCCAAAAACAGAATTAAAATATAGTCTTTAAAATTAAAATATAGTCTTTAGAATTGGACCCAGTTCTTAGAATAAGATTTAGTTCTTAGAGTTATAACTTAGGCCAATATTAAGGGATATATCCTGTATTTATTCTTAACATTCCTACCTTATTAATATGAAATTTAGAGTCAACCTATACCCTAATTATTTTATAAAAACACTAAAGAGCTACTAAGCCATTAATTATTTATTATAGTTATATATTTAAAGCAAAGATTACTATTAAGGTTAAAGCGAGCCACAAATAAGAACTTCTAAAAGTAAAAGGGGACCTTCTTAGAAAAGGCCGATAGATTAAAGCAACACTTTGACACAGATTGCTATATTCTTATACGGCGCAATAGTTAATTTTATATTTATACATCCATAGATTAACCTATATAGCCTCCAAACCTATAAGACCTAGTAGGCCCTCTTCTTGCTATTATTATACGGAATATACTAACTGTTTTAAAGGAAAGGTTCTATCCTATTCTAGTTAAGAAAACTCTAGCATATTTTGACTAGGTTAAAGAGGATAGGTTGATAAAGGTTAATTCTAAGATATTTATAAAGCGATAACCTTAAGAACTAAGCGAGTTATAGGGTAGCTAACTTATTACTACCAAGCATATAAAGGTAGAGGACTTATTAAGCTTGCTTACTATAAGCGAGTTTTTAACTTTAATCTAATATATAAGAACTTGTTTATTTACGTGCAGATAATAACAAAAGATTCTTAATATAGAAGCAACTATATAGAAACACAATACCAAGCTAAGAAAATCCTAATTAACGCCTTAATCCTCAATAAATGCTAAAAGAGATAAACGTAATTGCGAAAATCTTTATAAGAAATTTCTTATTCCTTAAAGCAGAAAGTAGAGTTAAGGTCGAAGTAAGCCACGAACGAGAATTTTCGAAAGCATTTGGTAACCTTAGAAGTCTATCCTACCTTATACACAGTCCTACCTCGTATACGTATAACGGCTCGCATAAATGCCTCTAAACTAAAGCTTATAGATTGCTATCTAATAAAGATACTAAGCTAAGGAGAAGGAAAGGGGGTCGCGAGGGCTGGTGTTAACAAATAGGTAGCGTAAGTCGCTAAGGCGCTAGCAGTAGACGAGCTAATAGTAGGCGAGCTAATAGTAAGAAATAGTACTAGATAGTATACGACAATACCAGATAGTATATGATAATACCAGACAGTATATAATAATACTAGATAGTATATAATAGTATAATAGGTGGCAAAATATAGCAGAACTTAATAGGTAACGCGCTCTAGCACCGTTATAGTATAGTACCAAAATTATGCAAAACACGTCTTTTTAAAATGCTTATATCTTAATAACCACAATAGCTATTTATATAAAATTTTAAATATAGTTTATTAAATAGTAAGAAAAGCTTTTTATAATTTTGTATAAATAGCTATTATAGTTATTAAGATATAAGTATTTTAAAAAGACGTATTTTGGTGCTATACATAAAGTAGGACCGTATATAAGGTGGGATAGACTTCTAAATAAAGCCGATAGATTATAGCGGCATTACCGGGCGGATATATATATTATAGCGCGGCGCAATAGTCGTGTTATTTAGTTATCTACATATCTACAGATTAGCCTTCATAGCCTTTAGACCTAAAAACCCTTATTTTCTTCTATTATTTCGCGAACTAACTTCTATTTTAAGGACAAATTCTATTCTTTACTAGTAAAGAAGATGCTAAAGAGCGACTAGACTTAAATACGTAACAGGGGAACGTGGTTCTGCTCGCTTTAGATACTAAGCTTAGTTAAATCTACTAACTTATTACTAATTAAGCATTTAAATATAGTAAACACTCGCTATAAAGGGCAGGGCTAGTTTTAGCTTAAATCTAATATATAAATTTCCTTTAATAAGCAAATGATATAATAACTAAAAAGCGTACCATTTAAGCTAATAAATTTCCTCCTTAATTCTGCAGACTTCTCTATCCTTAAACTAAGCGTGCCCTTTTCCTTTTAGATGCCGTGATCTTGTTTCCAGCCTTTATAACCCATTTATCTCCATAATCTAAAGTTTTATTACTGCCTCCCTTAAGAGTATAGATTTCGTTTTAAAACCGCCTAATAGTATTTCTTATTTCTCCCTAGTTACTTCTTAGGCTATTAATCTAATTATTAACCTTCCCTAGATAACTTATAATATAGTAGTTGCTTTTTTTAAGGCTACTAACTTTCCCGTTAATTTAGCTAAGCTTATAGCTGAGTTAATTAACTAAGCTACCTAGTCTCTCTATTGCCCCTAATAGAGTAAGCTAGGGGTTAATAAGCTTTATTAGAAAGAGTTACTAGGCAGACTATATTAAGATAACCTCTTTATCTTATTAGTGCGGGGTAAGTATTTCCTTATAGTTCCTTTTATATTAGCCTTATTATTCTCTAAATCACTCTTACGTTCCAGTGCTAACTAGATATCCTATTTATATAAGCCGGCAAACGGACAAAACTATGGGGAAGCAACTATTATATACCTACCCTACTGTATCAACGGCCTTATTAGAGCCCTTAGGATTAGAAGCAAGCGGTATATCCTAGCTCTATTAGCGGTATCCCATAAAGGATTTAATGTTTAAAGCGCACCTTAATCTAATATAATGTAGTATCCTCTATTATAGCTTCTGAGTCGCTTATTATTAAAGAGATAAGGCAGCTAATAGTTTAAGTATCTTTACGAGAAAGTAAGGAGGGATTTCCTTAAAGGATATTATACTTAATATAGGTCTGGTTAAAGAATATAGAGGCCTTTTATATCCTACTCCTCTCTACCGCTTAGCTAATAGGAGAGCTGATAGTAGGCTCCGCTTTAACTATGCCTTAAAAGTTAAGCCAATTTATTAATTTAGGGATACTAGTATAGTATTACAAATGTACTATAATACAGCTACAATAAGAGTATAATCCTTCCCCGTCTATACCCTACTTACTATACCTTTATAGGAGGGTTATATTAAATAATAAGGGCTAGCATTAACCCCTTTCTTCTAATTATTCTAAGACGGCGATATAGAGGCAGTTAGTTAAGCGTTGCTTTATATAGCAATGCCTATCTAGTTGCGTAGCTTTACTTAAGCCCTATTACACGCCTTAATATAACTTCCTATCGCCTTAATAAATTAATAGCTAACGAGCCTAGCCTAAGGTTAAGATAAGGTGAATAGATAACTTAGCTTTTAGATAGCCCTAATAGTATAGGGTTTGGAGGCGTTTATATAAAGTTATAAACTAGAACTAAAAGCTAACAATAACCTCCTAATAACGCCTTACCTAGCAGGAGTAGTATTATATAGTCTACTCCTAATGCCCACCCTTTATGGAGCAGGACACTGCTTAAGTAGTAAACTTATCTTAGCCAGTTAATCTTATATATTTACTCCCTATCTATAGTAAAGGAGCTATTAGTGCGTTGCAAGGTAGTTTAATTAATATTCTAGCTAAGCCCTTTATAAGCGCTTCGCCTTATATAGGCGGTATAACAACTCCTATTAATCTGCCTTGCGTTAAGGGAGGACTTATATTTAAGACACTGGGCAGCTAGTACTTAGAGGCATATAGACTTACACCCTTATTTATACGTTCTACTACGTCCTTATTTCTATAAGTAGTCGGTTTACTTTTTACTTATTATTCGTCTATTAGAACACTCTATCTTCTCCTTTTTTTACTAGCTCTTCTATCTAGTTATTAATATTAATCCTCCTTTCCTCTATAATAACTATTCTAGAATTTGCTTTGGATCCTTACTTATAAAATTAACTAAAAAAAAAAAGCTAAACGCACCATTATGGATTTAAGGCGTTAGCGTTAGCCTGAGTACTATCGGACTTCTTAGTCTTTACCATACGTGGGTACCCTCTAGACTATAAAATCGCCCTTCTCTATCCTGCTCTTTCTAGGAACAATTAAAAGCCGTATTTATAATAGTATATTTAGATCTAATAATACTCTTAAAAGCCTGTTAAGTAGCTTAGATAGGGTTTAACAATAAACAACCTAATAAAGAGGCCAGTATAGGCCTATAAAGATCCTTATATCCTAGGCTAATAACTAAGAAAAAAAGGCTAAAAGTAGCTTTAAAGCGTAAGATACCTACTAAGGATCAGGTTTATATCATCTTATTTAGCTTATAGATAAATATACTTCTTCTTACCGTTCCCGTCGGCTTTATAGTTAATTATCTTTATATTAATAATATTACCATATTTATTGTTAACTTTATTGCCATTATTCCGCTTACTATAATGCTTAGCTACGCTACTAAAGAGATTATACTCCGCGCTGGTAATATATTAAGTGGTCTTTTAAACATAACTTTTAGGTACGTTTCTCCGTTTCTTATTTATCCTAATATTATCTAATATTTAGCGCAGAAACGCTGTTAAATTAATTATCTCTATCTTAGCCCTAACTAAAGGCCAGATTACTATTATTAAAACTTCCTTAATTAGTAGTATGCTTTTAAACTTACTCCTTATCCTTAGTATATACTTCTTCTTTAGAGGCATTAACTAGATAGAATAACATTTTAATATAACAATAGTAGATACTACGGCCGGTCTTCTAGCTCTATGCGTTAACGGTCTAATTATTCTAACCGCTTTCCACTCTACACTATTAAGTAAGTTTAATAATAGCTTTAGACCTATAATAGATACTAACCTATATAGCTATAAGCCCTAATAGCTCTATACTTAATCGGGAGCTTTTCTATAGAATAGCTATCATCTTCCTAATTATATACATTTGCTACCTTATATTTTAATTAAAGTTATATACCGAAATATATAATACTCTAAGCTAAAGGGCTTCTAAGTATAAATCCTCCTAAGTTAAGTAGGGTATGTCTCTCTGTGGTATCGCATAGATTAGCGCTAAAGCGGCGGCTATATCTAGAGGCGGAGTAAACTAAGAATAGCTTATGCAGGATTTAAACGTAGAAGAGGAAGATAATAAGATTAAGGAGCCCAAATTAATAATCTGAGGTGCAATTATAACCCTTAGATTCTCTACTGTGTTAGTTGCCTTCTATTCTAAGTTTATAGTTAATAGCATTAGTAATATTATAGTAAGCGGCACTATCTCTACCACTTTTATTAGTCTTATCCTACTCCTAATTATTAGGAACGCTACTAAGCATATAATAGCGGTTATAGTAGCTTATAAGGATAAGATAAGTCTAGCAATTAATATTACTATTAAATCTAGTATATAAATCGCTCTTCTAGTTCTCCCCTTTATTATTATACTTAGTTAGATTATTAACTAGGATTATATAACGCTTTATTTTAATATCTTTTTAATTGCTATTTTATTTATTGCCGTGCTCCTAATAAACTATCTTATCTAAGATAGCAAATCTAGTAAGTTTTCCTTTCTATATAGGTAATCTACTTTAACTAACACTAAAATAGACTGGCTTAAAGGCGTTCTTATTATAACAATTTATACTATTATTGCAGTTACTAGCTGGTTTTATCTAAAATAAGTTTTAGATCCTCTCTATCCTACTTAATTTAAGCCTCTAATTACTATCTTACTCCTCTATTAGTGTTAACTAGTTTTTATTACCTAGAGCTAAATAGGATTTTTATAAACTGTGTGTATAGCTTTCTAGCAAACCCTAGGCTAATCTTCTCGTATCTATTAAGCCGTCTAGGTTACCTAGAATATTACTTTCTTTTATTTTCTCTTAAAAAAAACCCTTTTATATTTATATTACTTTTCTTTTATATATATATACAGATTATATCTTATTATACTATTCTCTACTACTTAAATCCTCTTATATACTTATTATACCTATAATAGTGCGAAAATAATTGCTACTATTAACGAATTAATACGTCTAATATATCTTTAGCATAATAGATATGCAGAATAGGTAACTATATATAGTTATAATAGCGCTAATACCAGCGAACTAAATATATCTTAGTATATGGATATTTGCTATAAGCGCATGGTGTTTAAGCCATAATGGGATATTATTATCTCTTTAGCTACTTCCGTTAAAGTCTTATATAATAGCTCTTTTGCTACTATAGTGCCCATATAATAGTATAAAGAATGTAAATAATAGCTATATCTCTAAAGAAAGGATAAAATTTAGTTCCTATTAAACTCTTAGGCGTTACTTTAAGCTTCGGCGCTAATTGGTATAGGTTATAAATAGGGCGGATTTAAAGAGGCTCTGCGAGGTCTTAAAACGTCTTTATTAAGTTTTATTACTGCTCCTATACCTAAATATAGCCGCTATACGTTGTGGGTCTAACCGCTTACTACAATTTAAGGCAAGTTTATTCTCCTCAAATCTTACTTATATAGGCTACTTATTATATAAACTCCAATTAATATAACAACTAGTATCCAGTTAAAGAAAAAGCCCTTTACTAGCCTTAATAGCTTACTAGTAAGCTTTTAAAGAATAGATTAGGAAACAGTCCTATATATACTAAGAGTATAGTTTTTACAGACTTTATATTTAATCCGTTTACCTTACTTAATATTAGAGAAATGCTTCCACCGGAAGTATTTTGCAGTATTAGTTTAGATTAATTTTAGTACTATATAATATATTAACTGCCTAGTATCTTAGGGCTAAACCGTCCCAACTAAGCTTAGTCTCTACGCTAAAGGACTTATATAGTAGGACTATCTTAATATAAACGGTAAGGCAGGCGCCAGTATATACCTCTTTATTTTTCTCTCCTATTCCTCTACCTCTACCTTACTTATTAGCAGGCGAGGATTAATTCTTAAAAAAATATCGGAGTCCGCGGAAGACGCTAGAGTTTAGGTACCAGATATTATTACATCTATTACCGCATCTATTATTATATCTGTTATTACTTCTGCTAAGCTACCGCCGGCGTTACCCTCGTCCCTTTTTTACTTCTTCCCGCTAAATATTTTCCGAGTTCCATTATTTAAGGGCGAGCTAGGCGAATAGCACAGACTAAACGGAAAATTGGGCGCGTAAACCTTACTATACACTAATGCTATATAACTAGGCCATGCGAAGAGTTTATTAATCCAAGTATTCTTCTTTCCCTAGCGGCGGCATTCGGGATATAGGAAGGGCTACTTAAATATACCTTCTTTCCGGATATAGATTAGTCTAAAATGCCTTATAAAACCTCGCCTAGGAAGAAAGGAGCTAAAATAAATAAGATACCTAGATAGGTCCTTAGCTAGGGTTAAATAGAAGGGGAAATAAGGCGCGTAAATCTTATTATAAACCATTTTAATATAGTTGCTCTATATAGACTTGCCCCCACTAATCCAAAAATCTTTTATCCCTAGGCGGCGGCATTTAGGGCACTAAAAGGGCTGCTTAAATATCCCGTTCTTAATATAAATCTTTTTATAGTACTTTATAAGTTTACTACGGCGGTAATAGACGCTATAGCTAAGAAGGCACCTAGGCTATTCCTTATAACCCCTCGTTCCCTTTATTCTAGTTAAGGATAAAAGCGCACCCTACTCGCCCTCTATATTACCCGCTTTATCCTTTTTATCCTTTTCGTCCTCTTTATCCTCTTCGCATATTACCTAACCTATATTATTTACCTCACGCTCTAAAGTTTCTATATTTAAAAACAGGTCCACTTCTAGCTAGCGAGTTAAGTATCTAATAAGTAGGTTTATAAACCGTTCCAAACACTATTTAAAGGGCTAATGTTTATTAACGTTCTAGGTGCAACTCTATAAAAACTAAGTAACCGCAGCTACTGTGTCGCGAGAGCGCCTCCTTAGAGCGCCTTTACCTAAAGCGCCCTTACTAGGAGCGGATCCAGCGGTTTATATAGCGGGTGTACCTATAGTTAATAAACCTAGGGCTCTCAATTTATTAACGCAACTAAAGTATTCCGCCCTCTTCTCCTACACTTTTAGAGACGACAAAATCTTAATAATATAGCGAAGCTGCTTATTAAGCGCCGTCGCTACCTTATAATCTTCTACTCGCTTTATTACTTCTAGGCTTTTATAAAGATCGTATACATTCTTACGCTATTTAAACTCCTATAAGTCCTCCTCGCTTAAGCTAATAGGAGTATTTATATCCCTCTATAGGGATATATTACGGAGGTGCTAAAAGAGGGTATTATTCCGTCCGGCTATAGATCTAAAGGCTAACCCCATAAGATCTTTACGGACGCGTTTAGTCTAATAGCTACCTTAAAATACTTAGGTTATGTTAGATAAAATATAGTTATATAACGCATTAGAAAGAACGCCTAGTAGTTTAAAGAAGTTAGTAGCTATTCCTACTATTTACGGAGTTAAGAAGGAAAGCGGTAGGAAAACGCGCAGCTTAATATATACATATGCATATACATATATTTACCTTAAATTCTCTTACTATTAAGTCTAGCTCCTACGCTAACCTATAGCGTATAAATACGTAAGTCCTCCTAGAAACCAGCTATAAGGCATATTTAGTACTATAGATAGTTAAAACTTAAGTAAGTAAGTGGAAAAATAGGCTAATCTAGCATCTCTTTCTTCTACTTTAGCGGGAGGAAGTCTACTCCTTTAAGGGTAGGTTAATAGAGTAGCGTATTAATAGACTTAAAGCTAGGCTTAAAAGCGTTATCTATAATTATACGCGTGGTAATAAAGCTAGTAAGGTATATATTTGGATACGGGATAAGGGTAATAGAAAAGGATATCCTATTAGAACAGAGGAGGTAAGTAAGGAAAAATAACTAGGGTAAAATAAGGAGTTTCTAAAGACGTAAAATAAAGATAGGGTTAGGCTTACGCGTTGGCTCTAAAGCTACGACTAGCCCGCTTTTTCTTATTTTTCTTAACTATAATTATAGCGACAAGCCTCGTCCTTATTTAGTTATTTAGGTCCTATATAACTACTAGACTAACTTACTAGTATAAAAGGCATATTATAAAGGCTAGTCTAAAGCCGCTAATGCCCGCTATTAGGAAGACGGCGTAA
>Ga0307515_10013530_pt1 | contig 15233 bp, 10 predicted proteins | sample 17_EM_MG_FD_194513 | JGI IMG/M metagenome (GOLD analysis project Ga0307515, IMG submission 194513) | Populus trichocarpa ectomycorrhiza microbial communities from riparian zone in the Pacific Northwest, United States - 17_EM | ecosystem: Host-associated > Plants > Roots > Unclassified | place... | reverse complement strand
ATGATGATATCAACAACAACAATTTTGTGTTTGACAAGGACCAATGTGGACGAAATGTGGCAAATATTATAAGAGCTGCTGCAGAACCGATGTTGGTTAGTCATTTTGGAGATGATATAACGGATGAATTGTTCAAGAGGTACGCAGAGTATGTAGGTGAACATCTGTGCGTGGAGAAGACAAAACACATAAAAATAGTCCTCACAATGACAAAGAAGGAGTAGATTCCAGTGTAGCAGATGATGAGCGAATAAATTCTTCTGAAGCAGAAATAAAGTAATTATCTATGGAAGTAGTTTTGGCTCATTATGAATAAAAACAGTGTGCATGCATGAAAATTCTCTTTAAAAAAAAAACATTTTCGTTCTGGTGTTGTTTATTTTTTTAAGTGAAAAAAAAAACTTGGATTCATCCGATTTCGATTCATAACCAGAGTCTTAAATAGATTCCTCATGATGTCGTATAACTATGCTATACGTAACTCGTGTTAAATATAGAAATAACTAGTCTATAAAACAGGACAGCCCAAATATTCCTCACTCTTCTTTCTAAGCTCTTCATAGAATGATGGCAGCGACTTGGAAACACCTGAAATCCTGGCAATTTACACTGCATCTGCTGGCAATGTTCATAAATGGCATCCATGGTTTCAGGAAGATCCAACCCAAGTCTGCTAGCTGAAAACATGTGGGAAAGACTGTTGAACGAACATGTTCTTGATACTAGTCTTTAAGAAGTGGCCTAACTTTGGATATGACTTCTTCTTCTTTTTCTGAGAAAGGAAGTTTCAATTTAGACCACATAGAATTAATTTGCAATGAGAAATTATTCCTTCTATGCTTGATCAATTCTTCATGGTTGGTTCTAACAAACCATAAATAATCTAATTATTTAGCCTCAAATAATAATTCACACAAATAACCAGATCAAAAACCTCTTAAACTATTTTAGGAGATAGGGATTCTCATACCTTAGAGTGCTAACTCTTTTTTTTTTTTACTTCCTCTTCTCTCTATGAACTCTCTATTAGAAAAGAATATGAGACATATCATTTTATTTATAGAAGAAACCTAATGTCCCTATTAATGATAAAATATTATTTTGCACCTTGAAAAATATAACATATTTTATTTTAAGACAATTATTAAAAATTTATGCAATTAAGTTCTTACTTGATTTTTCTAGGTCTAGAATTGTAATCATCTGTATCAATTACTCTATAGTCCTTAATTCTTAAAATTTATTTATATTCAAGTTATACTTGATTATTAGTCGTCCCCGTTTAATTCTTACCAATGATTTTTAATATGTATGACCTATTAGATTCTTGATATATCGATTCAAGTATAAATCATAATCGTAATTCAAACAGAATTAAATAAATTAAACAATTTAACTTGTTATCAACTCAACAAATTGGTTAATTTATATTTGAAAATCAAGTGCAATATATAGAAACATCTCATGATTTTTCTCAAATAATAAAAAAACCATATATGGTTTGACTTAGCTTTTTTAGCTATTGGTATCTTAGTGTAACTAATATTTTTTAATTTAGAATGTTCTGATTTAGACATTTGAGCATGGAGTTTGTATGTTTTGTTAAATCATGTTAGTTCTCAACACCATAGTCATTGGCTCTTCAATAAGATCCTTTTTCAAATCCTATTTTATTTTGCACAAGGATTTTATAATCAATATTATTTGAGGACATATGAAATATTTTTTTTATTTTTTCTAGGATGATGAATCATATCTTCTCTCATATAGTTTATATTATACTCAATATATGCTTATTTGTTACTTTTTATTAAAAACATATTTAGTGAGGATCTAAATATAGCATTCCTTATATAAGATAATTTGGTGAAATTAAATATAATGATCACTTACACAACATCCACGTAATTTTTTTCATAGACACGAATGATCTTCTCAGTTTATCTTTTGGAATAGGTAAGTCATTCATCGTCCATAGATGTCATACAAGTAGTTGAGAATAATTAGGAGGCTTAACCTATTGATTAGCCAACCATTTCTATATATATGTGTAGGGCAATATACAATAGGAATGGTGGGGGTTACCACACAATATTTTCTATATAGTTATATTCTATAATATACCCCTTCAAGCTGAGGGTGGAGGATCAACCCGTAACTTGAAACGAAAAGCAGTAAACGAGGCAGTAGGAAACAACTTAGTGAAGACATCTGCTAGTTGATCCTGAGAGGAAATAAAACGAATCTGAATCTCCTTCTTCACTACTATATCTCGGACAAAATAATAATCAACCTCAACATGTTTTGTGTGAGCATGGAAAACAGGATTCGCAGACAAATAAGTGGCACCAAGATTATCACACCAAATGATAGGAGCATAAATAGATGGAATCTGAAGATCTATCAATAAATACTGAAGCCAGATAACCTCAGCAATGCCATCGGCTAAGGCTTTGTACTCAGCCTCAGCGAAAGAACGGGCAACTGTACGTTGCTTACTTGATTTCCACGAAATCGGCGTCTGGCCAAAGAACACAAGATAACCACCTGTGGATTTTCTATCATCAACACTACCTGCCCAATCTGAATATGTAAAACCATGTAAGGCTCATGCGCTTTGGCTGTTTTTTAAAGGCTAATGTACATTAAGATGATATTAAATCAAATTTTAAGGGATGAAATTGAAAAAAAAAAAGATTCAAACAAAATATATAGCAATCAAAAGTTTGAGGACCAAATTTAGTCTCCACCATGAAAAAGTTGTTCCTCTTAGTTGGAATTCAAGCAACTGTCTTAATGTCAAACATGCTTTAAGTTTAATTATTACTGCTCCAAGTATGGTATACAAAGTGAATTGTATGGACAATGATATTGCAATTTTCTTGCTAGCTCCTGGATCCAGTAACAATTAATAATTGATATATTTCAAGAATTGTACTTGGATGTTGATACTCAATAGATGGATATTTGATGCTTATGATTTTGCATAACTCCATATGTATTTGTGGAGACATGAATTTTGTTTCAACTTTCCTTTGATTGTGACCTTATTGTCCTTTTTTAATAATAATCGAGAGGATATATTACTTTGCTAGGTTATGAAATTTTTTAGGGTATTTGGCTAATTAAAAATAATTAAGTTGGTCTTTAAGTATCAATTACCAGATTTGGATTCAACCTTTGAATTAATTCTCCATTGTCTTGCTCTATGATTAAAGACTTTTGAAGCTAAATTTATGTATACAAGTTTGGATCTTTTTAGAGGTCCAGATGGAATTTTAGAATGGACCCATATGTAGAACTTTTTTGTTTAGAACGTCTTCATCTGCTTTGCTTCGTTCTTTTTAATTTCCATGTAACCAAGATAATTTTTTCCTTGTTTTCTAGTTTGCCATCTCCTTAATGGCCTTGGAATCCTAATAATATTTCTTCAATTACTATAAAAAGAAAAAAAGAAAAAAACATATAGTTTGTGTTAGAAAATAATATAAATCATATCTTGGGTTCTCACATAAAATTTTAAATTTTTAGATTGAGATGATTCTTTGACATAATATTAGAGTCTTGATGATCAAATGATTACGAATTTTAATCTAACTATCCTCATTTTCTCTTTTAATTAAAATCTAATTAATAGCAAAAGACTCACTACCCTCATACTCTGTTCTAATTAAAATCTAATTAATAACACAAGATAGTGTGGACTAGTGCAAGTTTCAAACCAAAGGACTTTCATTTGATGTGGTGTGTTAGAGAATAATATAAATCATTTATTGGGGTCTCACCCAAAAGCTTAAGCTTTTAGGTTGAGATGGTTCTTTGACATGGTATCAAAGCCTTGATAACTAAATGGTTACGAATTTGAATCTCACCACCCTCATTCTCTCTTCTAATTCAAATCTAATTAATAGCACAAGGTATTATGAAGCCTTCACCACCTTCATTATCTCTTCTAATTAAAATTTAATTAATAACACATTCTCTCTTCTAATTCAAATCTAATTAGGTAATGTGAACCTATGCAAGTTTCAAGCCCAAATAGCTTTCACTTAAAGAGATGTGGTAAAGAATAATATAAATAATATATTGGGGCCTTACCCCAAAGATTAATCTTTTAAGTTGAGATGATTATTTGATATGATATCAGAGCCTTGATGACCAAACGATCATCATATCTTTGTGATTTTTTTGTTTTTTTTTTTGTTGTCCATAAACACCTACCATACCAATTTTCTTACAACTATTTGCATGTCTGAATACAAGCATGATAGCTTTTGTTCTTATTGGCATGAACATACTTGTATTCTTTTGTAGTTGTTTTCCCTGATGAATGTCATATATTATATCATTTTCATATTTTACATGACATGGACTTTTAACTTATATGTATTCCTACAAATTACCAGAGATGATTTACTTGTAACAATTTACATTTTGTTCTAAAATTTCATCGCTAGGTATAAGAAAAGTGATTTAATAAGGCTTGACATTCAAATCAACGGTGATCCTGTTGAACCATTTCATCGTAATTCTAAGTTTTTCTATATAGTTGCTAACATGAAAAGAAACAAAAACATTTTCTCAAAGTTCTTTTATGCAGATGCCTTCACACCTCCTCTTCAAAAATTAAAGAGGCAACATCTTCTTTTTTCTTAGTTTTGTTTACAAGACCACATCACAAGTAAGCTTCACTAGGAGAGGTGGGCTATAAGAAGATAAGTGTAAAGAAAGCTTATTGGCTGGAAAGACCAGTTTCAATGGAAAGACCACATCACAAGTGACCAGACGGTTTCAATTTTAAATTTTTTAGAAAGGTTTGGAATTTGATCTGTTATGATTTATATGATATGATGAATGAATTCTTCCAATCAGGCAAGCTATCGAAAGGTGTAAACGATCCATGTGTTACTTTAATCCCTACAAAAAAACACAAATGGAATTCTTGTATTACAAACCTATTAGCATGGTGAACGATATATACAAATGATGGAAAATCAGTGAAAATCAGACAGCATTCATTACAGGTCAACAGATTGTTGATGGTTTTATGATGACCAATGAAGTAATTCACAACTTGAAGAAAAGCGGCAGCACATGTATGATTTTTAAGGTAGACTTCCACAAAACCTTGATATTATTCTATGTGAGTTCATAGATGAAAAAATGGGTTATATGGGCTTTGGCAAAAAAATAAAGATCATTAATTCATGAATGCTTATCAACATCAAAGATGTCTATCCTTATTAATGGTTCTCCCTGTCAAGAGTTTTAGGTTAGTCGTGGCATTCGCCAAGGTAACCCTTTGTCGCCACTTTTGTTCATCATTGCAATTGAGGGGCTTTCACTCCTATTTCACTAGGCTTCAGCTAAAGATTTGTTTAAAGGCATTCAGATGAATAATGGTGATATGATTTCTCACCTTCAGTATGCAGACGATACCTTATTCTTTTCTCCAAATGATCTAAACTCTCTGAAAATAGTCAAGAGGATCCTCCGGTGGTTTGAATTATTTTCTAAACTCAAAATAAACTTTTATAATAGTTCAGTGATCAATATTAATAAATGAGGTATAGAGTACAACTTTGGCAAACTCATTTTATTGTAGACATGACTTATTGCTTGTCACTTACTTGGGGATGGCTTTAGAATGTAAACCTAAAGTATGTCTACTTGGAAACCAATTATTGTGATATTTAGAAACAGGTTGTCAATGTGGAGAGGAAAATTGCTTGGTATGGCCAGAAGAATATGCTTAATCAAGAGGGTGTCGCAAGGATTCTTACCATCATTTAGAGAAGATTTCTATAGACGAGTGTCTCTAAATAGGGAAAAAATTACAAGGTTTAATGGAGTATTATAATGAGAGAGAAAGATAGAGGTGTTTGGGTATTGGTTCTTTGTTGAGTAAGAACAAAACAATGCTTTATAAATAGATGTGACAATTAAGCTCAATAGAAGATTCTAGATGGAAAGAATTAGTGTTGTCGAAGTACCAGCTCAGTTTTATGAATGGATTGGCATTATTTGATAATAACCTCTCAGATATATGGAGAGGCATAATGTTAGTGGTTAAGTAAGAGGAAATGGTATCAAATGCAATTACAAATTGTGCTAGGTTCAAGACGGGAGAAGGTAAGACTACATCATTTTGGGAGGACTTTTGGGTAAGAGATAGGCCTTTAAAATTACAGTTCTCGTGTTTGTATAAGTTATCTAACATAGAATAAGGAAAGGTAAGTGACATGGGATTGTGTTTAAATGAGATACGGACATGGAAGCTTCATTAGCATTAGAAATTATTTTTTTTAGCAGGAACATGCATAAAATTTATGTTACTCTAGAAGAAGTGCACCTTTCACAAAATAAATTAGATCGAAAGATTTAGAGTTTAGACAAGGATGACAACTAGGTCAAATTAAGCAGTTGTCTTATTGATAGGATTGTTTTTGGAGGATCTTGTCATTTCAAATCTAATGTATTGTTTAAAATAGCTCCGCCCAAAATACAAACATTTATATGGCTGCAGGTGGTCCCAACTCAACTTTGTACAAGTGACTTTCTTCTCAAACACAGGTTACTTCTAGTAAAACAATCTATATGTTCATTTTGTATAGTAGAATGAGAGACTTCAAATCATTGTTATTTCATTGTTCTAGTACTTGGCATTATGGGTAAAAATCTTACAATGATGCATCCCTCATACTCTAGATTGTTTTATTAGTCATGGTATTTTTTAGTGAAAAGTACATTTCAGACTCGGGCTTGGAATTTCCTTTCATTTGGCATAGCATAAAATGATTGGCTCATAATAAATTATTTAGTTTTTAACAAGGTGAAGCCAGATTGAAATTCTAGTTTCTCTTTGATCTTGCATAGATTATCAGTTTAGCTAAAGTGTAGTGAACCTAATTTCAGCTATATTGGTAATGAAATTATTCGTTATGCAGAAAGAATTCGGATGTGGACAGATACAAATTATTAATTTGGTTGCTCTTTCCTTATATATTTCTCTTTATTTCCTATTTTCTTTTTTTCTAACACATTCATTTTTTTTCTCTAAATGATCTTTCAAAGTTTTAGAGGTCATCATCTAAATGATTTTTTTTTTATTAATACACTCGATTTTTATATAAAAAAACAAATGAAACATTGGTAAATGAGGTATGAAATCTTAGAAAGAGGAAAAAATTTCAGAAACAATGATAACTAGGTTTACTAATGAACACAAATCGCTATTTCCTTGGACATTTACAGGTTCATCCTGTGATATAAAGGTTTTAGATTCATCATTGATCCAAACGAATGAGATAGCTACAAGTACTGTTGTTACTAAATAGCTTTTTTTTCTCTTTTTTTATAACAGTCGAGACTTTAATCTGTTTGTAGCCTAAGTGTTTCCTGCTGTAACAATGTTTCAACACCTGCTATATAGTTTCAGAGATATAAAAGCATGATAATTCGGCATACTCAACACTATCCATCCATTCTGATTCTCGTAGAAAAAGAAAAAAAAATTATCCAGTATGGTACTTAACAACATCCTTTCGTTTCAGGCAAGTATAGGTGAAAAAGTCATTGCTAGTGAATCTTTATCAGCAATAAAAGAATTTCCAGGCCAAATGTTATGGTGAGATCACACTCTGCAGCTTCTGAGAACATTGTACACTCAACTAAGTCAATTGATATGTGCTTCTCTCCTTTCTCAATCATCTGGCATGAGATATCTACTTGTTTATGTTTCCCCCGAATAGAATTCCTTAATTCAGTGGATTTTTGTTCTACAAGTAAAGCCTAGTAGATGGCTTATAAGTGATCAGTGCTCCATACTTACATTACAAGCATTTCTTTTCATTCTCTATCCATGTAGGTGGAGAAATTACAAGGAAGAAGAAATTGCTTGGGAAATAGGTACTTCATATTTAATGTCTTTTTGATACTCCTATATCCAATTAAACTGTTTGCTAAATTCTATTATAAGCCCACTGAAAATTCACAATCATTTTTACAAAATTGAATTAATTTTGTCGATAAATGTTGCTGTCCCAAATTATTCATGTACCATTGTCCCAAAGTTCATAAATGTTTTAGAAAATTATTGACCAGGAACTGCCCTAATCAGTAGGCGAAGTGGTTACCCTTGGCCAAATAATGGTAGAACACCAACTACCATTCCGCCACCAAGATGACACCTTATAAAGTATTATACGGATTCCCCCCTCCTATACACATTCTTTACTTCCCTAAAGATTCAGCGGTGAATTCAGTGGATGAATATTTATCTACAAAGAAAGAGGTTATTAAAAGGGTCAGAACTCATCTCTAAAATGCCCAGAACAGGATGACCATGATGGCAAACAAAAAATAAGAAGTGACAGAAGCTTCGAGATTAAGGACTATACGCCTACGTACCTAAAGCTATAACCATACAGGTAACAATCAGCTACTCACAGATCATCATAAAAACTAGCTGCCAAATATTACGGGCCTTACCAGGTGGTAACAAAACTAGGAAGAGTGGCCTACGTACGAGCTCGATCTGCCTCCTTCAACCTTGATTCACTTGGTGTTCCACCTGTCACAACTCAAGAAGCATGTAGGAAATCATGCAGTGCAGAGCACCCTTCCTATATTGCCTCGAACACCTGACCTCCAACAGAGGACCATATTAGAAAGATGAATTGAAAGATGAAAGAACAAGGTGGTCACTGAAGTCCTAGTTTATTGGGATGGTCTCTCTCCTGCTAATGCAACTTGAAAATTCACTGATGAGTTGAAGCTACAGTTTCCACAATTCAACCTTGAGGACAAGGTCTGCTTCAACGGGAGGCAATTGTTACTAGCCAAAGAAGATGAAGATGAAGAGGAAGAAATTAATCCTTCAAATTCAAACTAACATAGCCGTTGCAGCATCCTACGCACCGTTTCATTTATGTCCTTAAAGTGCACCATTTCAAGTAGTTAAATAAGTTTTTTTTCTTTCAGTTGAATTATGCACCGTTTTGTTAAAGCTACTCCAATTCCCGAATGTTCATGGGAACAATTCTAGATAGGGGCTTCGGCTATATATGTAACGAATTTGCCTAGGAAAGGCATCAGAAAAGAAATGAAAAGTTAATGACCCTCCTGGAATTCAGGAAAACCAACAAAGTCCTGCTACCCATCTTTCTCAGCATCAATGGCTGAGTCTAAGAGTCACTCCTCTTCTCCCATTTCCTGTCAGCTAACCTTCCCATTTCCCCCCGCTGGATCCCATCCAGATAGGCACCATAAGTTCCCACCCGTAACATAATGGCAACCTGATCCTGTTTCTGTGAAATCTTCTCGTTTTATCGACAAAAAAAAAAAAAAAAACCCTAGAATTAATAGCAGCATGGTGCTATAACCTTCTGTTTATGATAGAAATAGGATCAGGTTGCCATTAATTCTAGGTTTATTGCTGTATCTTCTGTACCCTCTGAGCATTCTGTAATGTCTCAAGAGATGTATCTAGTTACATAAATGGTTAGATATATCTGGATGTAAGAACTCAAGAAAACTAAAACATACAACAGAGCCTATGGCAATCTGACCCAAGGAAGGCTAGATAATCAATTTAACAATCATACTTATGAAAATATATTATTCCATAGAAAAAGATAAAGCTACAGTTGGATGAGGATCATCGAAATTTAATTTCCATGTCTTTTCTATAGACCCCTTGCCCAATGAACATGATCTAACCTTACGCGTTAAAAAATACAGAAGCAAATTAACCTTAAAGGTGACACTGCTACATCAGTAATAATCAAATTTGGCCATCATTAGATGGGAAAGAATACGCATCATCCCTTAAAATCTCTGCAAGAATCAACTCAATATCATCATCAACTTCCTTTTGTTTACAAGCTGCTTCGAAATCTTTTATCAGATCCGCCATCAAACCCTCAAGAGTAACACCTTCTGAGCCCTCAGATAACCCATCATTGGTCTTGGACTCGTCAATAGTTGACTCGATATCCATCAAACATTCTTCCATGTTTTCTTAATCTTCATCATCACAAGGAAGTACCGCCAAAAGGAAGAGACGCATTAATTCTTCAACAGGAACGTCAGCCATTGAAGAATCTATTGCTTTCTTGAATAAAGAAAGTGGTAGATCGATCGATTTGCAAACTTTAGTTGAAAAGAAAAAAAGTCGGAGAGAAAGACCCATGAGTAGGGAAAACTGAGAACTAGGTTTCGGCGATCTAGGGCTATTGTATTATACTATATTTATTGAAGTTTAAAGGCAGCGGGTATATACTTGTATAAAAGTTTTTTATCATATGATAATTATTATTAACGTTGGGGCCTGTTGTTGAGAGAACACACACACACAAAATCATAGTGGGTTGGGTTCACTACTAGAAAACCGGAGAAAACCAACGGAATTACTGACGAACTTTTTTCGTCGGTAATTTTTACTGACGGAAATAATTCCGTCTCTAATTCTGTCTGTATATACCGACAGAAAATATCCGTCGGTGATACGGTCGGTATATACCGACCATATCACTGACGGATTAAATAGTTTTTTGGAAAGTTGCAATGGTGTGATGACGTGGATTTTTTTCAGACGATTTTACCGACAAAATGACCGAGGGATTCAAACCGGGATAGCCGTACAGCGACGTGGCACATTCACCGGCGGAATCACCGACGGAACGTGTCTGTTAGTGATTCCATCGGTAAAAGCCAATATATACCCACTCTACCGACACTCTCTTCCTCTATTTCTCCTTCTTCTTCCCCATCCCACCTCTCCCCTCCCGAAATGCAGCCAACCACCCATCCCAACTCTCCCCCTCTTCTCAACACAAGCTAGCACTCAAGTTTCTTATACTTTTGTACGTGGTCAGAACAATATCCATTATTGTGGATTTTATCATTTTTTGTAAGTAAATCTATCCTTTTTAGTTTTAACATTTAAATGTGAATTTTATTGTTTTTTTAGTATATGTTTTTTGTTAACGTGTGTACTTTTTTTTATTGTCATTTGTCAAAGAAACTTGTAGTATGAATGTATAATTTTGTAGTTGTTATAGTTTGTTATAGATTTTGTCAAATTATATTTGTTTGTAAATTGTTGAAACTTTGTTTGAATTACACCGAATTAGATGTGTTGTGATGAAATAAATAATAATTTGTTTAACGGGTCCGTTTTAATTTTTATCAATTTTATTGCAAAGTTGTGATTTCTGTAAATTTATATATGTATAAATTTATATGGATGTTGATAGTTGATAGTTGATAATTGATAATGAATATTTAACATAAGTGTTTTTTTAGTTTGTTGGATAATGTCGGGGCAAACCAATATTTTTGTTATGTTTATTTATGTAACATAGTTAATTAATACATGTTGTCGTCATAATTTTATAGAGGTTCGATAGAAGTCATGGATGATCATTCATGGATGTATCGGGACTCACCCCAAGGATTGCAGAGGATGGATTATTGTAATGGGGTTCATGGTTTTATTAAGTTCGCAACATCTATCCCGAGGAATTTTACTGATGGCGGTATTAGGTGTCCATGCAGGAAGTGTAAAAATAAAAAGTTTTTGGATCAAGATGTTGTAACGATGCATCTTCTAACCAAAGGGTTCATGAAGGATTACATGTGTTGGTATGCACATGGGGAACTATTTGTTCCTAATGAGAGCATGGTAGAAAGGGTGGTTGGGTCAACTTCTAGTGCTAGCAACATGCATGAAGTTGGAAATGACAACAGTAATCCTTACAGGAACATGGTTATGGATGCAATGAGAATGAGTGAAGGTAATGTCAGTGAATGTCCAATCGTAGAAGAAGAACCTAATGCAGATGCAGCAAGGTTTTTTGATATGTTGAAAGATTCTAACGAACCATTATGGGATGGCTGCACAAACCACAGTAAATTATCGGCTGTAGCACAGGTGTTCACCATCAAGTCAGATCACGGGTTGAGTGATGCCGGTTATGACAAGATTATCGAATGGGTAAGAAGCATTTTACCTGAAGGGAACAGGCTGAAAGAGAACTTTTATGCTGCCAAGTCCATGATGAAACCCCTCGGTTTAGGATACCAAGAAATTGACATGCGCCCTAACTTCTGCATGTTATACTACCTTGAAAATGCTGAGCTGACCGAGTGCATGACATGTGGGCATTCTCATTACAAACCCAAAATTGGTAAAGGGAAGACTCTCGTGGCATATAAAAAAACTTAGATACTTCCCAATCACACCTAGACTGCAGAGGTTATTCATGTCACCAAGGACTGCTAAGCACATGATATGGCACCAATCACATCATGTGGTTGATGGAGTGATGGTGCAGCCTTCTGACGGCGAAGCCTGGAAACACTTTAACAGTGTGCATCCTGACTTTTCAGCTGAATCAAGGAACGTGCTTCTTGGGTTGTGTACAGACGGATTCAACCCATTCAGTTCATTTGCTGCTCCTTATTCTTGTTGGCTGGTCATACTGACGGTTTATAACTTGCCACCGGGGATGTGTATGAGGTCGGAGTTCATATTTTTATCTATGGTCATACCAGATCCGAGCAGTCCGGGGCGGAATATAGATGTTTGTCTTCGTCCATTGATTGATGAGTTGACGCAGTTGTGGTCCTCTGGAGCTTTGACTTATGACATCTCGAGGAAACAGAATTTTTTTATGAAAGCGGCTTTGATATGGACTATCAATGATTTCCCAGCTTATAGAATGGTTTCTAGTTGGAGCACGCATGGAAAGCTAGCATGTCCATACTGTATGGAGAACAACAAGGCATTCAAGCTAACAAACGGGATAAAGCTTCTTTTTTTTACTGTCACTGTCGTTTCTTGCCACCAAATCACAGGTACAGAAAGAACAGAAAGGATTTCTTTATTGGCAGAGTTGAAAAGGATGTTGCACCCCCGTGTCTTTCCGGTGAAGATTTGCTTGATGTTGTGTCACAGTATGGTGACATTGTGTTTGGTCTTCAATCAGGTAAGCAGAAGTCTCCTGGTTTTGGTTTGACCCATAACTAGGTAAAGCGAAGTATCTTTTGGGAGCTTCCTTATTGGAAGACCAATCTTCTCCGTCATAACCTTGGCGTCATGCACATTAAAAAGAACGTGTTTGAGAACATTTTCAACACCGTCATGGATGTGAAGGGAAGACAAAGAACAACATTAAGGCTAGATTGGATGTAGCGTTGTTCTGTAACCGTAAAAATATGAAGTTGGTTTGTGATGGGTCACGGGTCACAAAACCAGCTGCATTGTTAGAGAAAAACACACAACTACTAGTCTATAAATGGCTTAAGAGTCTGTGTTTCCCCGATGGGCATGCCTTGAACATATCAAGGCTGGTTATTACGGAGGAATGCAGATTATATGGAATGAAGAGTCATGACTGCCATGTGTTTATGCAAACAATCATCCCATTAGCTTTGTGTGATTTGTTTCCAAAGAGGATATGGGATGCACTAACAGAGATCAGTCATTTCTTCAGAGATATATGCTCCAGCAAGTTGAATGTTGATTACATTGAGAGGCTTGAAACGAATATCATCGAGACAATATGCAAACTTGAGATGATATTTCCTCCATCATTTTTTGACTCAATGGAGCATCTACCCGTACATTTATCGTTTGAGGTAAAAGTTGGAGGACTGGTCCAGTACAGATAGATGTATCCATTCGAGAGGTTAGATATTACAGTTGCTATGTAATTCATAATTAAATGTTTTTTTATTTTTTTAATTGATAAGTTTTTATTAATTATATATATATATATATATATATATATATATATATATATATTAAGGTACTTGTTCAGTCTTAAAAAAAAGATTGTACTATTTATGTCCTATTTAACTGTAATGAGCTGAGACCTTAATTTTATTAAGTAAGTTGATGTTCGACTTAAACTTTGTCAAGAGTGTACTATTTATGTTTTATGATACCATAAACTCATATAATTTGGAACAACCTTGCAGGCAACATCGACGATACTTACTGTCCAATAACTCACAGCTAACCGAATCCCAGATCTTTCAATTACAAGATGAATAATTTTCCACATGGTTTAGAACATATGTAAGTCTTATCACAAACTCATTATCTCTTGCAATGTAATTAAGTGTACGTCAATATTACATAATATCCGTTTATTGATTATTGTTGTATTTAATATACAAGGTTTATCAAATGGGAGGTAGTGCTGCTATTTCACTGTCTTTACTAAGCCTAGGCCCTGAAAGAAAAGTCAAGTGCTATAACGAGTATTTTGTCAATGGATATGTCTTTCATACTAAAGAATACGGGCATGGAAGAAAGACATACAACAGCGGTGTTTGTATTAAGGGATCGACTTCTAGTGAGTTTGAAGTTGACTACTACAGTAGATCAGAAGAGGTCATCGAACTGCAATATCATAGCGAGCAGAATAGAGTGTTTTTATTCAAATGTTATTGGTATGACACAACTGACAGAGAATTCAGAGTAGTTCCTCACTATGGTCTCGTTGAAATCAACTCAAAAGCTAGACACCGCAACGTAAACGATGTCTTTGTTTTCACAAAGCAATGCCACAAGTTTATTACACATACACCCCTTCCTTTAGAAAGGACCGATCAAGAGTTGATTGGTTATCCGTTTTAAAAACAAAACCCAGGGGTCGTGTCGAGGTTGTTCAAGATGAGAACGAAGACACAAGTGTGATAGATGAAGTCTTTCAAGCTAGTGAGTTGGTTGAACCATACCGAGTTGCTCCTTCGATTGACTTAGAAGAAAATTCAAATTTTCATGTTTTCGACGATAGTCTTGTTGATTTTGACGCAGAGGAGTTGAATGCTGTTTTGAGCTCTACTAGTGGACTAGAGAATGTTGATGAAGAAGATGATAACCACATTGAAGAGTGCGATGAAGCTGATGATAACAAAATTCAATTGAGGACGAAGATGAAAATTCTGACTAAACATGTTGTAAAGCCTTATTTTTATAATGTAATATTTTGGAACATGAAATATTTATTCTTCTTTAATTGTTAGCTCCTGTTATTGTATTGTGTGTGCTGTAAGTTTTCAATTCAAGATTTTATGCAGGAGGATAGACAAAAATACATGGAGAAGCTATAGAAATATTGACAGTTTCATCGATGGGTACACCGACGGATTGGTACCCATCGGTATTTTACCAAGAGTTGGAAAAATTACGGACTTGTGCCACAATTACCGACGAGTAC
>Ga0307515_10013529_pt1 | contig 15234 bp, 10 predicted proteins | sample 17_EM_MG_FD_194513 | JGI IMG/M metagenome (GOLD analysis project Ga0307515, IMG submission 194513) | Populus trichocarpa ectomycorrhiza microbial communities from riparian zone in the Pacific Northwest, United States - 17_EM | ecosystem: Host-associated > Plants > Roots > Unclassified | place... | reverse complement strand
GACGGCTCTACTACAGAGACTCTATATAAAAGCTTTGTGTAGAGCTTCGTGTAGAGCTTCGTGCATCGCCTCCGCAGAGCTTCGCGCATCGCCTCTGCAGAGCTTCGCGCATCGCCTCTGCAGAGCTTCGCGCATCGCCTCTGCAGAGCTTCGCGCATCGCCTCTGCAGAGCTTCGTGCATCGCCTCTGCAGAGCTTCGGGCATCGCCTCCGCAGAGCTTCGCGCAGAGCCCCCGTAGAGCTTCGCGCAGAGCCTCCGTACGCAGAGCCTCGTAGAGAGCTTCGAGCAGAGCCCCCGTACGCAGAGCCTCGTAGAGAGCTTCGAGCAGAGCCTCCGTACGTAAAGCTTCTGTGCACGAGCCGTAAAAGCAGAGAATTTTTAATTATAGGCCTAAGTGGAGCGTGCCAAGAAATTATCGAAATAAAAGCGATAAATAACGATAAGCGAAAATCATGATAATTTATCGATCTTATCAGATAAGAATTTATTTTCGCCCACCCTGCTGAACTCCATGTTTTTCCTACGTTAGGTCGACCATGAAAGGTAAGAGAAAGTTCTTTGAGTGATGACAATAAGGAAGGTATAGTCATAAGCTCAAAAAGAGCGAGCGAAGATGATATACCGAATGAGGAGACTATTGTTGAAAGTTGAAGGCACAGGTTCTCCAATTTGGCACTAAAGGAAGCAATAGAGCAAGTTGTGAATCCTCGTATCTAAGAACTTCCTTAGATAGTTGTGTGACCCGATTTGGTAGTTTAATTAACTTTAGGACTTGGCCTACAATGTCAAGGGGCTTAGCTGTTGACCGTTTCGAACCCTGTAAGCACCTAGCAGGAACGGCCTTTAGGGCCCAATTCGAATCTGGGCATCGAAGAAAGAATTGCAAGGAAGCCTGTAGCTGCAAACTTTGACTGCATCCCTGAAAACAGCCATACGAATATTGAGTTGTGGCCTTGCGAAATTCTTTTGACATGACAAGGACTTTATAGAAGTAAGCAGCATCTTCGAGGCAGCCTACAATTTGTAGTAATAATTCGGCTGGGAGGCCGTTCATCCCAGGACGCTTTTGTTGATCGCCTGGCTTGGAAGAGCACAACTCCGTAGTGCGTAAGCTAAAAACTCTTTCAAAGAAATTTTGACCGTGCTATTTCGAATGGACAATGCAATTAAATGATCAGTAGAATGTTCGGATAGAAGAATTGATTTGTAAAGCCATAAGAGTAAGTTCTTGCCGTCTTATGCCGGACTAAGCTGTGTACCTTGACACTGGATGCGACTAGGTTTTGTAAAACGCTGGCAAAAAGGCCACACAGGTAGGATATAGGAACTATCCTAGCATAGATTTTAATGCTGTAAAATGTATGGGAGATCTTCGTTTGCGATCGTTGGGGACGAAAGAGTTTATTCACGCTCTTATTCACTGTGCTGATGTTTTGACCGGTAGATACTGTTTCGCAATTTGGATGCAATACCAAGACTTAGAAAGTTTCTCCATCTGAACTTTAAATGATCGAACTTTGAGCAAGCCAGTTGGGGGACACCAAGGAATCGATCTGGCTTGAAAAGTAATTACAAGTTCGCCGTATTGTCCGGTAAAATTGGATTGCAAACATAGAAATGTACATAGCTAGCGAGCCATATTGAAGGCTTACCTCTTTGAGAGGAGCCAGTGATAGTCTTAGTGGAATCTAGTAATGACGTTCCAATGTAGTACAGAGTATAATAGTGAGGTGGTAGGTAGAACAAGTAGCAGAGATTTACCTGTCATAGAAAGTTGGCATTAGATTTGTGACTGATACACGCAGCAAGCCAGAGGGTTTGCAAGGAAAAATTATACCTGGAGAGCTGGTTGCAATGAATGGCCGATGATCTACGCTGGATGCGTCCGAAGTGCTTTTGAAAAGTGCATTGCTTCTATTTGCCCTATGGAAGCTGGATATATGGATAATCAGAATACCGCGCAGCTTTGGAGGACACTATCCTCCACGCCTGGAATTCTGAAGTACCCTAGGATGATACGGTTATGGCACAGCCCTACTTCATTCAAAGACATGAAATTAGCGCTGCATCGAAACTAGCTCGATACAGTTCCTTTCTGCGTGTAGGGAAACATCCCAATAGTCAGAGTTATGTTCAGGACTCTTCATGACGGTTTCCAGGGCTTGGGAGAACTGCGCAAACTGTGTGCTGCGGTAGCAGCCGTCGTGAAGGATAGAGAACCGCTTCACCTTCGACGGTCTCGAAAGGGCACGGCAGATATATTGCTTCAGATCCCGCGAGTGGATTTCAAATCGAATGGAGTTTGTTATTATATACAGATACGCTCGAAGCAGATAGGAAGGGTCGCTCTCTGGGCCTCTGTTCGACTCCATAGGCCTGGGTTTCCGGATGATGGGAGTAAGCTGCTCGAGGCCCATGTCCGGGAGAGATGAATCCAGGGTATCGAAAACCCTTGGTTCCAGTGAAAGATTCAACATGATGGTGAGGTAGCGGACTGCTCAAGCAGCTGTGATGGCAGAGTTTGTAAGCGATCCCTTAATGAGGTTGCTATGTTCGGGACATGGAAAGTTGTGCGAGAAAAGGCGATTAGTCTAGCTTCTTCGTTGATTTAATGGCATGTTAGAAGCGGCAATAGAGCTCTGGGAGCCTTTTCATTAAAAGTGTCAGGGATTCTCGGCCCATTGAATTGGATCGGGAGGAAAACAATTTCGTAAATGCAGACGAAGCTCCACTGGAAGAGTGAGAGGACGAGAATAAGGCTGCATCGTTCATTCAACAGTCATAGCAACGAGCATGAAAGAGGGTTAGAGTTGACGGATGTCTTAGAAGTATGTAGAGTGAAAAAGGAGTCCAGGTGGAAAACGCAGGGATGTTGACTACAGGCTTGGCCGTTTTCAAAATATTTCGGGAGACATCAACCTTCGCATGGCTCTCGCGTAAGATCAACGAACATCTCGTCATAGCCTTTCTAATGAATGTATCACAGAGGTGCTGCAAGTCAGCCCTGCGCAACAGCGTACTGAGCTGCTGGAGCACCAATGCCTCCGCACGCGCTTTCTCGTTGAGTGCGTTCCGCCAGAAAACTGGTCAGTCCAAGAAATCCCCGTCTCATCCTATTCCCATTGCGTCTCTTCAAAGGTCTGACACGTCATTTCCAGGTAGTCTGCCAGTCTTTCAGGAGAGCACATCTCCTGAACTCTCCGCTGTCCTAGCCACTCTAAATTCCAAGATCCTGCTCCCCGCCCATCTCAACTCCGATCAACAACAGCTCATTTACCGAAGGAAGAATGCATCTAGGCTTGAAAACGAACCCATATACGTGCAGATTGGAGATGTCGAGATGCCGCTCGAGCATATTGATCGGATAAAGGATGTGCCATCACGATGGACAGTGCTGAAACAAGTCATCGAGTTGTCTAAGGATCAGAAAGATTGGGAGAACGTGGTCAGGATGCTAGAAGGATTTCATTTGGCAGGAATACATTTCAAAACACGACATCTGCTCAAGTTTATACGGAGGGCGAGTGAGGCAGGTATGCAGCACATTGTGCTCCGGGCTTTACAGCAGGTTAAAACGACTGGGTTGTCATTGAAGAGCCCAGAGGTCTTGGAAGCCGTCTTAATTGGCATTCATAACATGGCCTCGCGGTCTGGGTGGGAAGCAGGGAGTACGAAAAAGGCGTTGGCGTTTGCGGAGCAGGTGATGGAACTGATGGAGAAGCCTGAACACCTTGGCACCGGTTTCGCGAAATTCGGAGATCCGCGAACCAGTCCACTAGTTATTGCAGTGCCTTTGGAACTCGCTACTGTAAGAGCGGCAAAACACCTAGACAGAAAAGATAAAGATGGGAAGGTGAAGATGTACGCTGTTCGCTTGATGGCATCATTCAAGCAGGACAACTTCTTGAAGGTAATTCCGTTTCCATTTCTATTTGAAGTATAGTAGCTGCTAATTTCTGAACAACAGACCTCCTTTCCTGGACTACTCTCTGCTGATCTGAAGATTTCGGAAGACATGTCGTTCAAGAGTAAAAGGGCACGAAGTTCGGACTACAATTCCCTAAAGCACAAAATTCCCGCGTGGATACCTGTATGGTATGGTTTGCGGATCGCGTCTTTGGAGGTGCTTGGTGAAGATATGCCTATGCCTAAGGACGCACAGAGTGTCATAGCTCTTGTTGACGGGAGACTGACGGCTGCAGTGGATACCATCCGTAAGGAAGCTCCTCGTAGTGTAAATGTGGAGGAGCTACCTTGTATCAAATCACTGAAAGAATGCGGGCGATAGTTGTACACCGTTTGTATGATAGTGTGCTGTATATTTTTATAGAAACTTTGTGTCAACCGCGGGGGGTAGGTCATAAAAGGACTCGTGTGTAGATTGATCTACGAAGAAAAGTGACTATATATACATAAGATAGGTGACAAAAAGGTAGACATGAGTCACAGGCTGACGACAAAGCTGACGACGACAAATTTGCCAGTAGGCGACAGGTCGACACTTTGCGCTTGAATAGTATCCTGCTGTCTTTAGATATCAAGGTACATGTTAAAACGCTATCTAAAAACATTTCTTAAGGTCTAATCTTCTAGTCTTACAACGTTAGCTGTATATTAGCAAAAATTTTATAAAAAAGCTTTCGGCTCTTAGTAGAGAGCTCTTTTCCGTCCCCTGCTCTCTAAGTTATAACCAATATTAATATATTCTAAGCCGCGACCTATCCCTTAACCCGTCGATTCTGGCGCAACGATATCGATAAGGATTAGCCCTTATTCGAACTTTTGTGATGAGAACTGTACATCTGATACCGGTGTTCATGCACGAGCCAGCTTGGCGTTGCGCCTCGACGGGTTAGGGGATAGAGCCTCTAGATAGGCTTATGAGGTGTGCATATACGAAAAGTGCAAGAATTCGTTGTCACACAAAGAGATAAGAGGCAAGATTTAGTTACTAGCCTTAACCGATACAAAATGACTCCCTTGCCGTCACTAGCTCCTCCAACACCACCAAACGATTATGGTTTGTAACTGCGATTGATCCTACGTCCTTCCTCACAACCTTAGCAACAATAACAAAGATCTGCCCACGCCTCGCCTCAACTGTAGCAGCAGCAATGGCGACCGATGTACTATGATATACGCGTGCTGGTCGAGTACCCAGATGGTAAAGGGAGGGCCAAGGCAAATTCGGAAGATAAGGACGATGATATGGAAATTCCATTTGACGACTTAACACCTTTCCTTTTTAGGCTCATTATATATATTTCTAAGGCTTCCTTTATGCAGTGAGGACACTACGTGCGGAGAGGGGTATATATTATGGCCTATGCGCCCCACACACCGGGTTACAAATCAATCAACTGAGGCCTCGAATTGTTTGAATTGGGGGCTTTGTAAGCAGAGAGCTCAGTTGGTTGAATTGGTTGACTCAATATTGAGGTCTTGGCAACTGAATTCGGCTGGTGTGGTGGTCAGCAACTATCGCGAGTCTTGGCATGGTGTTGATGCAGGAGGACCTACCTGGAGACGCTCAGATCGCTTCCTATCGTCCTTCCTGTCGCCCGGCTCTCAATATACGCCTATCATGAGTCTTGACATGGTGTTGGCTCACATTCGCGCCGCATCTATACCGTTCCTTCTGTAGCCGCTTCAGCTGCCCATCTACCATATCAATTACGCCTTCCTTATCCCATGATCCTAACGTCATTGAAGCTCCAATTATATCAGATTGTAGTCGTGCGCGATTGGCAGTGAGGAGCAAGCCTATGAGGCTAAATAAGCATTCGGGGTCTGACCATTGGTGGAATAGTCATTAAATCGAGAGCCATGGGAGCGAGTGGTGGATATAGAGTCCCTTGCACCCTGTGGCGCGCTGGAGATCGGTAGGTGCGGTAGGATCAGAACGAGCTGTAAAAAGGATTGAGGTGTTCGTTTGGCCATCATCTGACGCGTTGGAAGCCATGGTGGTGATAGAATTAATATTGTTGGTGGGCAAATCTGGTAACAAAGCTCTCCTTCCTTGCCAAGACTCTGGCGGCGATGTGACGTTATAAACAATGCTCGGTTAAGCTTTTTTTGGTGAGGGGGACTAGGAAAAATAAGGTTTAGAACATCACTCTAGTAATATAATATCAAAATCCTCAATATTCATCAACCAATTCAATTCAATTAGAGCCTTCGGATTGATTGAGTCCTGGCAATCAATTCAATTCAATATTGAAGCCTCGTTGGTTGATTTGCAACCCTGGCACACACCTTATCCTCAACTCTTACCCCTGTACATAGACACATCTATTTGTTCTAACAAGAGCTACACATACGGCTGATCCTCTCGTCTGTCTTTGGAAGTCTTCGGGATCCAAGAGCCTTTCGAAAGGATCCATTGTTTTCCTCCCTATCAATGCATTGACTTGACGATCGAGCCAATCGAGCTTGACATGTCTCGCAAAGGCCACGATCGAGGAATTCCTTCCCACTATTTTGCTGCAGTTCCTCTAACCATTCGATAATTTGACCCATTCGCGGGCGATCCTTGGGTTCTTTTCGGAGCATTGCCAGACATGTCCTCAGCCAGAATCGATCAAAGGGTGAACTAGAAGACCCGTAACAGTCGTGTATCCACCTCCGCGCCTGTTCGAGATTCTGATGAAAAGGGGACAGTGAACTGAAACTCCCACCTTCATCCGTTGCCCACCCGCTAAGGACACTCCAAATTTCTAGTAGCACGCAGGCTAAGGAGAAGACATCAGCTGCACGCCCTCGCATACCCCAGTCTGTGAGTTCGGGAGCACAATACTTCGGAGTTCCGCGATCTCCACCGTCTGACTTTGAAGTACTGAGGCTGGAGATATCTCGTGATAGTCCAAAGTCAGCGAATATAATTCTAGACTTATATATGAGGATATTGTGAGGCTTTATATCCTTGTGCCGAACACCACGCTGATGAATGTGTGCTAAGCCAACGCAGAGGCAACCCATCGCTCTGGATAGATCATCGTCAGACAACAACTCATTTCTCTCGTGCTCTGGCATTGTTAATGCCTGCCAGAGATCGCAGTCCGCAACAGGGAGGAGCAGCAAGGCCAGCTCTCTTCCACGAGTATATGTACCAAATACTTCAACTATGTGGTATGTCGGATCGAGCCGCTTAAGGAGCGCTATCTCCTGTGAGAATCTTTTGCGAGCATCTTTATTGGGATTTGTCCACTGCTTTCTAGCGCATATGATATGATTGGTGACAATCTCCACCTTGTCGACCATGGCCTGAGTGCCATGCCCGAGAGGTTTGAGTGAGCGGATCGGTAGCGGTTCACGCCTTTCGCACTGAATTTCACAGTTCTTGACCCATTGCCGTGGAAAGACACGAAATTGCTCGGCGAAAAATAGGTCCGCTATTGTGTTGCGGTTGTCACAGGGTTCGAAGAGGTCGTGTAGCTTAGCCAAAGTTGTTGGTAACGAGTCATCCAAGATCTGGGCGCGTAAGAACATCGCCAGCAAATGTCTCTGTTCGAGAATATCCAATATGAGACACAACCTGGATGCATTGCTAATTTTTTCAAGTCGTATGCCATTTCGAATGTCGCCAAAATAGCCTATTGCGACGCAGTGGTCTGCATATGCGCGGAGTACGCGCTCGGTTTCATGGAGTGTCTCGGGTCTGATAGTGTACCCATCACCCCTCTCCGTAGGGTTTCTTTGAGATATTCTTAGTTGGTTGAGGCTTGGAAGAATCGGGGATTGTAGTTGGTCAAGACGGATGTACATCTGGGGCTGCGAATCCGCTAGTGTCGCCACGCGATGCTCATTTGTACAGGGTATAGAACAAGGGACAATAAACAGATTCTCGGACATTATGGATTGGAGTGTATCCGCGTGGGTACCTCCGGCGGCTTCCGGCATGTTGTTCGATGCATGGAAGGATGAAAGCCGAATTTGCTCTCAATGTGCCCGGGTTGAAAAGCATCCACCACTTAAGTGATATGATCTCTAGCAAAAAAAAAGGGGTAGAGGACACTACTGTCAGGACGAAGCTCAATGACACGAACAGGAGAGGGTGACATACGTGTAAACATCGCAGCTCGTCTTATAAGGGGGTCAAGCTTTTCCATCTTTTTTTGAGCCACACAAGTTCCTTTCCCACATTCAGTAAGGTTATATTTGACTTCCGAGTCATGCCTGCGTGAAAGGCTCTTAGATTCGTTCAGGAACAGAGGGCCAGGAAACCAATTTTTCCCGTGCCCTAGCGATTCGAGTCAGGATAGAAAGATAACGCACGATTTACCAAGGCTGGATTGAGGAAAGCGGCCACGCGGCTTTTCCCGCGGAAGCGAAGAGTTCGATCAACGCCTCCACTAACCTCATTCATATATACTCCGGCTTACCAGTCGATATCAAGTGGCTGTTGCCGAACAACCTTAGCTGACAGTCGAATTGAAGCTTATTAACTAAAACATAAAGCTTTTCAAAGCGTCTGCGTATGGTACCAAGCGTTGGTTGATTTATCTATCTAGGGGCTCGGCTGCTATAAAAGTTTATTGTGCCAAGCATACACTATATAGATGGCTCTAAAGGTAGTAGATTAAACGTAGTAGCTATATATAAATAAAATAGGAGAGAGAAATAGGATTAAATATGCAATAAATGTTACGGGCCTTATATCGGCAGTAATGCAACTACTAAGAAGAGACATAAACGGGTTGGTTGAGACAGTATGGGAGGCGCTGGAACCGATCGAGCCATGGGACGAGGGGTAATATAGCTAGTCACGTTACAAGTTCGGAACGTGGGAACGTGGGAACGTAAGAAGGTGGGGATATACCGATATCCCTTAACCCGTTAGAGTCCTACACTAAGGTCGCTTAAGTTCGCGACTAGATTTCATTGGGTGTCTTTCGCTAATCCAGATACTTTAATTAGCTGATAACCGTTGGACGAATTTTAACGGGTTAAGGGATACTAATATACTAATATACTTAGTACATTTCTTAGGCGCAGTATTATATATTTTAAGGACTATTGTCTCTATCTAGATAGTTCTCTTCTTTATAATAAATTTTAGAATACAATTAAAGTTAATCTATTAGGTATGTAACGAAGCCTTATAGTAGGAACTACGGTGGACTTGTTAATAGGCTGGGTATATAGGTAAATAAGAAGTTAATAACGTAATAATAACTGGTAGAGTGGTTGCCTAATAGATTAACTCTAATTGTATTCTAAGATTTACTATAAAGGAGAGAACTATCTAGGTAGGGACTATGGTCCTTTAAATACACAACCGTACTCCTAAGAAATCCCCTTAGTATATAAGGTATATATGCTCTATCTACTTTATTACAGATCCTGCGGATTATATAGATTATATAGATTACATTATATAACCTTAGTTACTATTCCTTGTTATATAGCTCTACTAGCTCTATTTTAGACTGTACTTAAATTAACTAACTAGCTTCTTCTAACTTTTCCCTAAGTAGTTATAATATTGTACTTAAAGCGTCCGTAATACTATCTTCCTCCTCTTTATCTTCGTCCTTAAAGATCCTAAATATCTCTAAGTCGTTCACTAGAGGTATAATATCCGTTTAATTAATTTAGTTAATATCTTTGCTTATTATACCTAAAGCAATTCCTTCTTCCTCTATAGCTCGTCGGTCTCGTACCATTACTACAATATTATCTTTTAGTAAGATTATGCCGTCTCCATATTCTTATTATTTAAAAGAGGGGTTGGTCTATATTACGTTAGCGAGTTTATCTTTATAATAACCGTCCTCTTATTTAAAGTGCACTAAGGCGAATATTTATTTATCCTATAATGTTTGCTCCATCTCTAATGCTAAATATACGCAATCTATTACTCTTAATAGTTATTTAGTTTCTTAACTTATCTATCTTAGGGTTTTATATTTAATCTGCTGCTGCGCAGCTAGATAATAAACCGTCTATTGCCCTAGCGGAGTTGCGCCGTTCTTATAATGCTAAATAAGAGGCTGCTAATGCTTAGCAACGGGCCCTTAAGTCTCATCTTGCGGCGTCCACTTAATTAATTTGTCTTAAGAAGGTTTGTAAGAAGGTTTATTTTAAAGAGTAGAAACTTATAAAATAAGGTTTATAGGAACTTAGCGATAAAAAAACGGATTCTCTTCTAACCGAGAAGGAAATAGATTTAAGTAGTTTAGTAACTGCTCTTCTTGGGTCCCCCTTAGGTAATTTATTTTTTAGCGATCCTTCTTTATTAATACTGCCTGACCTAATTTCTTCCAATACTCCTGTACCTTTCTTATAGCGTTTTTTTAAATTCTCTAGTAGTTTCTAGGTAGTCTTATTATAGCCTATCTACTTAACCTCGTACTATATTTTATTATTAATGTCTTTATAATTAATAATCTTTAAAACTTACTATTTATTTTCTTTTTGTCCTCTATATATATCTGCTTTATAAACTGGTGGCTTAATATTCCTATATACTAGCTCTAGTATTATAATATACTATATAGGGTAGATCTTTATCCTAGCTAGTAGGTTTAACTTAAACGTAACCGGTAAAATTCTTTAAATAATTTTAAAAGGTCCTAATCTAATATAGTTTAACTTCTTGCTTGGCCGTTAACTCTTAAAATTTTTATATAGTAGCTATACTTTATCTCCCTCCTTAAGATCTGGTCCCTTAGATCTTTTAGCATTATAGTACTTTTTTATTTTCTCTTATACTTTCCTTACTAATTCTATAAGGTCTATATAAAGATTTATTAATATCTTTATTTTTTCTTTAGCTGTACTACTCGTTTTCTTCGCTTACTATAGTAATAATAATGTTCTTAGCTTATATCCATAATTCGCCTTAAATAGTAATATGCCTATTTCTTTCTGTGGTGTTATATTGTATATAAACTATATAATTAGTAATAGCGATACCTAATTGTTCTATATATAATTGATATAATGCCTTAGATACTGTTCTAGCGTCTAATTTAATCTTTCTATTTAACTGTCTGTCTGCAGATAATATACGGTAGAAGTTGCTACTTAAACTCCCTACTCTGCTAAGAATACCTCCTAAAATGCTGCTATAAATTTTAGATCTCTATCTGATATAATCTTACTTAATGCTCTATATTTTATAAACACTTCTTTAATATAAATTCTAGCGATATCTTCCGCTGAGATTTCTTCTATATATGCTATAAAGTATCCCTACTTTATAAGCTTGTCTACTATTACTAAGATTGCGTTATAATTTTGTCCGGTAATAGAATCTCTTAACTTTAGTAACTTAATAATAAAGTCCTATAATATAACCTCCTATAGTCTCTTTGGTATTTTAATAGGTTGTAGCCCTCTATATAGCTTATACCTTATTAGTTTATTTCTTTAGCAATCTAAATATTCTTTTATTACTTTTCTTATAATATTCTAGATTCCGTTAATAATGTATTCTTCTTAAAGTCTTAACACTAAGCCTGTTGCTCTATTATATCCTTACATAACTCCCTTATAGAATTCTTTTATAAAATGCTCTGCTATGCTTCTTAGGATATACTTTACTTCCCAATTTTTGTATATATCTATCTATAGATCTTTTAGCTATGCCTTTAGAATTCTCTATTTCTAAAAGCTCTCTAGTATCTTATAGACTTTTCTTAGTTTGTTATCCTCTTAAGTTACTACTAGTTTAGGGTAATTATATCTAATTAATCTATCCTTATCTCTACGTAGTATTGCTCCTAATGGTTTCTTATTATTCTATAGTTTAGCTTTTTTACTAAGTGCATCTACTCTTGCATTTTTAGTTCCTTTAGTATACTAAATCTTAAAATAGTATTCTGTAAGTATCTTTACCTATCTAACTTATCTCTGGTTAAGTTCTTTTATTATTAGGAACCCTATTAGGTTCTTATAATCTATCTTAACTATAAATAGTTTTTCTACGCCTTATAAGAATGCTCTCTATTCCTTAAGTGCTGTAACTATTCCTAATAATTCCTTATTATAAACGTCATAGTTTAACTCTGGTGGTGTTATCTTTCGACTATAGTATGCTACTAGATGCTATACGTCCTTATGCCTCTATAGCAAACATGCTCCTAGCGCGTAGTCTAATATATTTATTTCTACAACCGTATCTAATCCTAGTTAATAGATCTTAAGGATTAGCTCCTAGGTAAATAACTCTTTAAGTTCTTTAAATAACTTCTTTTGCTTATCTCCCTATACCTATAGTTCCTCCTTTTTTATAAGTCTAGTAAACGGTTTAATATTCTTTAACTACTATGCTATAGACTTTCTATAGTAGTTGCAAAATCCTAAAAATGACCTTAATTATGTCACATTCTCTAGTTCTTACTAACTTACTATAGCTTTAATCTTCTTTGGGTCCATACTAATATAACCTAGTTTAATAATAAATCCGATAAGATTGGTCTTCTTTATAAAGAACTTATATTTCTTAATTGCTACTAGTATCTGTTCTTCTTGTAGTCTCTTTAAGACCCATTTAATGTGTTCCCCGTATTCTTCCTTAATTATTAAGTAGATAATAATAATATTAAGGTATACTATAATAAACTTATTAAGGTGTTCTCCTAACATACTATTAATTCTTTTTTAGAACGTTGCCGGTGTATTCGTTAATCCGAATTATATAACTAATGGTTTATATAGTCCTTCTTATAACCTAAAGGCTGCCTTCCATTTATCGCCTTCTTTAATTTTAATCTAATGGTACGCCCATCTTAAATCTATCTTTATAAAGATTTACGCGTTACCTATTTAATCTTAAATTTCGCTAATTAAGGGTAAAGGGTACCTATCCTTCTAAGTAATGCTATTTAACTATTTATAGTTAATATATAACCTAAGCTTTCTATTTTTCTTTAGTACGAATAACACTAGATATCCTACTAATAACTATAATAGTCTAATATATCCTTTTTATAAGTTTTCCTAGATAAACTCTTTTAGTGCTCTACCTTCTTCTTTAGTAAGTTTATAGATTAGAAAGAACTTTAGACTTATTCTTAGTTCTAATTCTATCTTATAGTCCTATACTGCATAGTTTACTAGCTTTTTACTTTCTGGGCTCTATAGTTTCTTACTATACTTATAGTATCTCTTTAGTATATAACTTAAGCCTCACTTAGTCTCTTTATATATCGCTCCAACTTAGTACTATACTAATTTAGTTTGCTGTTATATCTTGCGGCGTTAAGTATCCCTAATATCGACCTGACCTATAATTTAATTAATCCTTAGATTATATTTCTATAACTAAGGCATTCCTAATACTGCCTCGTCCCGTTCTAATAGTAGGATATTAAAAAACATCTTAATTTGTCTTCCTTTAATAGTTATCTAAATAGGTCCTGTTTTAAGATTAATAATCCCTCCTCTATAGGCTATTAGATCTCCTAAAATCGTAACTAATAAGTAAGGTTGTTCCTTCTGTCTATAAGGTAGTCCTATTCTCTTAACTACTACTAGTAAGATATAGTTTTACGTTATTTTACTATCTATTAGCGCTTTAAACTGTTAATCTTGCTAATTAATTTATAAATTTAGGTACTGTCCTTAAATTCCTTTAAGGGTCTAAGGCTCTATTACTGGCTCCCTTTAGTTTTATAGGCCTCTACTTTTCCTAACTATTAGCTGCTTAATCCTGTTATACTTGGCTTATTCTTTAGCTAATGCCTAGTTCGCTTTTTGTCTTTAATATACTATAAATACGTATTCTCTAGGCATTCCTACTACTATCGTCTATCTAAGCATTTTTTTATAAGGAATCTTCCTGGCTAAAGTACTAAACTTCCTTCCTCTTAGACTTCTGCTAGATGCCATCTATATATATATTTGGCATTTTTATACTGCTACTTATCTATTATCTAGTATATCCTTATAGGGTATTTCCAATTCTTTTCCTTTGGATTCTTATATATTTTATATATATTGTCTATATATACAACCTATAATAACGTATAGTGTGCTAGGTACTTTAGGTTAACTCTTAACTTATCTTTATCTTTAAGTTTAAACCTTTATCGTGCTGATCTAAATATTATAACTTTATTTACGGGTACTAAGATACGTCTCTTGCTTCTCTAGTCCTCTAACTATTCCTTTAGATCCTTTAACGTTATAATTAAGGCTCCTTTAATATGCGTTATAGCCTTCTTTATAATCGGGTAGTCCTAGATAACTCTTTCATCCAACTATATATAAAAATCTTCCCACTTATTATTATGCCTCTGCCTATACTACTTTTAGTATAGCTGCTAGAGTATATATGGCTTGTCCGTAAGGAAGTATCTTCTTATTACTACGTTATAATAGCCCTTTATGTGTCGTTCTTTAAACCTAGTAGAGATTCCTAGATCCTCTTTATCTTCTAGTTTAGTAAGCTATTTAGCTCTTAGTATACCTGCCCTAGGCCTATTAGTAATTCTTTATACTAGCGCTCTATCCCTTATATATCCTAATATGCTAGATCTTTTATCTAGTTTCTGTTCTTACTATATAATAATTCTTTATTTAAATTCTTTTATGGTTTCTTTTGGTTTATATCTTATACTTAGATCCTTAAAGTTTTCTTACTTTTTAATCTTGGTGTTAACGTTTTAATCTTTATGTCACGGCACTAACCTAACGCATACTGTTTCATACTGTCTCGTACTGTTTCCTACTGTTGGCTGGCCCACTACTAGCGACTTGGCGACTGGCCCTACTATTTATATATAATACCCCCTTTCCACCTTCTTCCCCTCTTTATACCACAACGTAGTTATTTAGTCTACTTTAATGCAGCACTATGACAGTTTATAGTATCTTTAATTTACGCCCTGTTGCGATTACTAATTCCTTATACCCTAGCTAATTAACCTTTATCCCAGAGCAATTGCGACCTATACGCGCCTCTGCTAAAACCAATACGTCCCTAGTACAGTCCTAGAACGATCCTTAGTTTTTACCTAGCGCCTAAATAGGCGACACTAATAACGCCGAAATGGCTAAAACCTAGAACCCCCGCGACGCTTTCGTAGACCTCTTTATAAAGATATACCCCAATATCGCATGGATAATCTGCCGCTCCCTACCGTACCCTAAAACCTTCGAGCCTAGTAAAGCTTACCTTACCCTTATTAACTATACCAACGAGTTCCTTAATAATATTAAAGTAGGACTATAGTGTATATATAATATAAACACCGCCAATAAGAAAGCTAATAAAAACCTTAGTAC
>Ga0307515_10013528_pt1 | contig 15234 bp, 20 predicted proteins | sample 17_EM_MG_FD_194513 | JGI IMG/M metagenome (GOLD analysis project Ga0307515, IMG submission 194513) | Populus trichocarpa ectomycorrhiza microbial communities from riparian zone in the Pacific Northwest, United States - 17_EM | ecosystem: Host-associated > Plants > Roots > Unclassified | place... | reverse complement strand
GCAGTTGCAGGAGAACGAACGCCTTCGGGAGCTGTATTGGTTCTTCCACAAATTCCCAGACAGCTTTAATTTGGCGGGATGGTTTTTTGAGGCGATCGTCCATCGCTTGTTCTCCGGCAGCTGGCAGCCAGGACCCGTACCGCAACCGATTCGCATGGACCGCGAGGGTTCTTCTGATTCTCCCGCCTTCTCCGCAGATCCCTCTTCCTCTACCCCTGACACCTCGTCGCCGCTGCGCGCCGGCACCAGGGTTATCACGGGTGTCAACTTCACCAACCACCAGCTCAGTGATGTGACGCTTGACAACGGCAAACTTTACTACATCCCAACCGCAGACACTCACCCCCTCTTTGACTCGTTCACCATCGATCTGGACCCACACATGGTCGTAATCTCTATTTTCCGGATTACGATCTCCCCAAGGAATGAGGGATTGGCTGAGGGCTACCTCCACATCCGCAAAATCATGCGCCGTGTACACAAACTTCTGAAGGAGATAGACTCCGGTGCGGCGGTCAAGGTCGCATACATTCTGGTCTGCCCCGACGATGGATCCGAGTACCAATGGCAGATGCCCATTGGCCGGAACAAGGACACTGAGACGCACGACCATCGCGGGGATGGGTTCTGTATACGTGTACCCGTCCCGAGATATCACGGCACGCCGTTCCCAATTTTCAGCTGAGTTATATCATGGCTGGATATAGGTTCCCGCTAGGAGTTGACGGTACCTGTGGCATGCCCTTCCTTTTTCTAGCGCACTCGTCCCTCCACTTCCACCATCTCTGCCCGTTCCTCCACGCCCATTACGCTTGTTCGCATTCTGATTGTCCACAGCTATTTTATGAACGTTCTCTCTCCATGTAATCCCTCATTGTACAACAATATGATAGCCCGTCCACCGTTACCACGCCGCCACTTTTCTTTCTCCATGCTCAGAACCGTCCAGGTTCGTCTTGCTCGCCTGCAGACGGCCCTGTGCGGCCCACTTCTTGACGTGCTCAAGGTCCGGCATGCGTTCTTTTGCCATCACGACCACTGTCCCTTTGGGGACACCCTCGAACGACTGAGTATCACTTCTGGAGCAATTTCGTATGCGTTGAATAATCGGGACATACAATGCAGACTTCTACATCCTTGCTATATCTCTCGGGCTCAAGACACCGGCCTACTTATTTCTACTGCTTATGACCAACAACTGTGCGACTTGACTCGGGTACAACTCCTAGCCCCCCTAGGATTGACGTGTACCCGCGAACCGACGTGCCTTGATAAGGTATACAAACTGGTCTATGGCGCATGGAGCGAGTTTGGAATGTGTGTTCGATGAGTTCCGGAATACGTGCCAAAAGTAAAGCAAAGTGTAGGAAATGACTAACGGCTGATTTAACTCCTCGTCCACTTTACAGCAAGTTACGGAACGCTCGTTTACAGTCGCCCACTCTGGGCTCTGCCATCCGCCGGCCCTGCGTCTTATTAAACATCGCATCAGCAAGCTGAACGAGAACGTGTGGGCCCTAGTAGCGGAGCCGTGCACCGAGTGATCAGTGACCCGGCTCCTGGTGATATGCGGTATATCTTATGATGAAAGGGGTGGAAAGTCAAGTCATCCAATCGAGTTTACCGTGATTTGACTTTTGACTCAACTAGCAGCTGGCCGCTCACGAACTTGCCGGACAATGTTCAATCCGAGCTTGCCAGGCGATACTAACCCGGGACTTGCGGCCCCGGGAACGCGCAGCGCGGCCACGCGACACCAGGAAGGGTCTTTTCACCTGAGTGTGTCCAGACCTACGACCCAGCTCCTGAGTATTACGTCGTGCATGATCATCAACAAACGCTTCGAGTTTCGGCCCAGCTGCCTGGGGCGCGTAGAAATGCGGCGACGGAGTCCAAACGACAGACTGAGCGGAAAATGGGTGTGATTGCCGTTCTAACATTAAACACTGCTTCTTCGCACTAGTGCTCGGAAGCGATAATTTCTGGAAACGTGGACACGATCAATGGGAATATTGTACACCAGGGCCCTAGATCTCGGTATCATCGTGTAAAAGGGGATCGCCACTCCACTGCGAATGAATTAGTTAGTACACTTCGGCTCCATCCATTGAAATGGGACTCACCCTCTGTTGTTCCACAGAATGGAATTTGAACTTGAATACTTCAGCCTGAGGGCGAAAGTCCTCAACCATCTTATAAGCCTCCCCCGAGCTGCCATTATCGTCAATTTCGAGGTATCTGAGCTTGAACCCGGAAATATTGCGACCCCGAAGGCAAGCGAGCAAGGACTTCATCTCCGATTTCCCGGAGGGCACCTTGAAGGAGATCGATTCGAGGTTTGGGCATAATATATCTGGGTCGTCCCCTTGTGCGGGCGATAGCGCATCCCACAATGGCTTGTATTTAGAGGCGGTGTAATTTTGGTAACATCCGATCGAACGGACTGCTGGATGTGATCGAAAAAAATCCCTCCACATCTGTTGGTCCAATCCCGAGAAGTCCGCCTGGAGAGTAGTTACGGATGGTGGAACCAGCGGAATGCAGGCCGCGACAACGTTTTGACCCACACCGGAGTACCTGTCCGACTCGAACCGTATGTTGAAACTGCCAATGGTGAGTTCCATCCTGCTTCCGCTAATATTCCTCATTCCGATCTTGAATACCGGGGGATCCGAGAAGAGCCTCTTCGGAAGGCGGTCACTGGGGAAGAGGAGGTTTAGGACTTGGGATACGTCCCCACCGGAAATTTCCGCAGAAATTTCGAGGGAAGCAAGGGCAGGGATATCCATGTGAGCCAAAATGTGCCCGACGACCTCTGGGACATTGGCCAACCAAAGGGAAGTGAGGCTCGGAAGTCGCACGATGCGCTTGGGTCGAAGCTGTTGGTTGTTTCCGACCCTGATCCGCACCAACGACAAGTCCTCTAATTGTGGGGAAGCTTCAAGGATCCCGAGTAGCTCTTCCTCCATCATGACCACATCCACACTACAATGTTTAAATTGGAGGTGGAGTCCCCTTAGTCCGGCGAAATATTTGGGCAACCAGGGTCGCGTGAGGTTATGGAGATCGAGTACTTTCAACGGGATTTCCGGTGGGAGTTGCAAGGCGAAAGGGTTTGGTAGGGGGATTGGCCAGTCGGTGGCATCAAGAGCAGGTAGGAGGTGGATCTTGAGGCGTTCGAGACGGGGGAGTGGCCCTTTCAGGATCCAAGAGAAATGGTCAAATGCGGCGGGGTTCCCAGAGAATTCCAACGTATGGAGTTCGCTAGCCTGAAATGCCCGATTGACTCTCCAGTAATCATGAAAGGTCTCGACATCTTTGTTCAACAGGAAGTCCCATGGATCGAGGTCGGCGGCCAGCGCCCGGGGCTTTCCCTTCGACCTCATGAAAGAAATGTGTGCTGCCCTCAGGCTGGTGGTCATGCAGTCGTAGTTTACCTCCCACCAGACTTCGGGTGACGTGCGCATGATCATGTAGATGTGATGACAGGTGCTGAAGATCGACCGCCAATTGTAATGGCACCCCTCGTTAATGAACGATAGGATGCGGATGATGGTCTCGGTAGGGAGTCGCAGGAGGGGTGAACGTAGTCGATTCTTTATGCGGAGAAGTAACCTCAAGTGGACGAGCGTGAGCGTGAGCGCTTCGTCAGCCTTCTCCGACGTCGCATCATCGGCGGCCACGATGTGAGGGGATGCCATGGGCTAATGTGGAGTTTAGATATGCAATAATTCGTATTGTCATTTGAAAAGGCGATGGAGGGTGCGAGTGGGGAAAGTTGACGACGTACACACCTATCTTATGATCGTTTGGGATCGAGAGGGACACGTGAGATTGGCGATCGGGTCAAGTATGAGTTAGTAAACCCGTCTCAATCTCTTCCTGCAAGCCAGTGTACTTATGCCGCATGGCACGTGGAGCCGGAGTGGACTTTTCGAAACAATGTAGGTGTATATACATCTCGACTGAATTCACACTAACAGCATAGTATGCGTTGAGCGTTCACAAGAACTTCGAGCAGACGGTTGTTGCACTACTAGGTCACGCGCCAAAAAGGGTCCGTAGGAGACTCTCCACGGCCAGTATCCCTGGTGGTCTACGCGATCCAATGGGAGGACACTCTCGGTCCGGAATGCCGTGGATTCACCCGAACCCTCACGGCCCGATATTTGGACAGAGTTGTATTGTGGCTGATATGCTTATGCAGCGGACTCAATGCCATTGACCTGTTCGTCGGAACTATGACCCTGCTGCTGGGCGACCGGGTTGATGCTTGTGACTTGGATCTAGACCTCGGCGAACTTCTGGACCCAATTCTACCAACTGAATGGAACACGGCCCACATCCCGCCCGGCTACCGGCCTCACGTCGAAACACATACCGTCGCCAGTCTAAGATTAAGTACTGAACGTTACGTGTGGAAGACTCGCAAGACCAAGACCTGGGCCCGAACACCCTTGGACCATGCTCTTTCTCTCGGAGGACCCGACGGTATGATGAATGCTGTATCTTTTGTTTTTTTCGGCGAATTGACCTGATGATTGATTGGCAAACCCGACGGATACGCGTTCACCATTGACCCGGTGTGGACAGCCTATGGGGGACAACTGGGTGCATAAACACAGCTGCTCTCCCTGCCACCCCACCTGGACGATACATGTATCCTGGTAATGTGACATGCTTTCCCTCAGTATGTTCCGATGTCACTAACAGACAGCCCCGACTTGTGATCGAGACCGGTTCCGATGTCACCATCAGAGGGAGTACTCGTGAGAAATTGTAAAGCGACCTCCCCGAGCCTTTCATGAATTAAGCGAGAATCTACGGGTTTCTGCAATTCGCCAATGTACCCAATGGCTTTGCCTGTGCTTCGTTTGACCCGTTAGATACCAAGCAACCCGTGGAACGAACGACGGTTGCGAAGTAGTGGTGGTCACGTGGGGTAGGACCCCGGAGCACCGCTCGGTGGCTGCGTTTTATGGCGACGACGCAGCGACTCCTCGGCCGGATTCCTTGCATCGGTACTTTCTTTGTAGAGGTCGAGCAAGTTTTTGTCGAGAGAAAAGAAATCTGCCTCGAGACGAATTTTCTGGAGAGAGAAAGAGAAAATTATGGCCACGTGGGGTGGCTGTGGCACAGGGGTGTCCGGTGTCCTGCCAGGCGCATTTGTTGAGAGAGGGAGTTTGGACCAAGTCTTGACTTCCGCACAACACGTTCCTCACTCTGTCCGTGTTCTCCCCGCCTCCCATCCCCCCTTCCCCCGCCCAGCTTGTCAAGCAGCGGCTTCGTCACAGCTCCCCCGACGTTCTCGTCCATCAAAGAGATTCGGGATTATAATCTTCATCTCAAGCCCAGACCGTCCTTGACAGTCACCTATTCGACTGGTGGTCTTTCCTCTTATCTTCCTCAAGCAACGACCTCTTTCCTGTGAAATTTCTTTCTTCTCCATCTCACCTCATTCTCCACACTCTCTGTTGGCGTTATCTTTATCATGTCTTCGAACCGTCAGAATAAGCAGCAGAGGAAGGGTATGCCGGATTCAGGCCCGCGGTACGTCTTTGGCCGATTACCCTCCTTGCCACTCCCTGCCCTGTCACCAGTTTCCATTGATCTCAACGTAAATCCTCTTAGCCGTAATGTCTGGACGACTGGCTCACGCGCCTCCCCCACCTTTTCGCCTGCCTTGAACTCCGGCCGCTTACCGAATGGGCCGCCTCCGTCACAGCAGCCCAAAGACACTGGCACGTTCCCTCCTTCGAACCAGCAAAACGGCGCTCGCCCTCAGGAGACCGACCGCATCCTGCAGTCCCTCACCGGTTTGATCGTACGCGCCTGTGTGATTCCTGCTGTGATCGCGCATTGACCCTCCAAACACATCCAGGGTACCACTGTCACAATCTCCACCAAAACTGGCCAGAAATACGAAGGTGTCGTCAGTTCTACCAGCGGCGAGGGCGACACGACAGGGGTGACATTAAAAGATGCCAAAGAGATCAGCGTTCCCGGAGCTCCCCTCAAGGATTCCATTTTCGTCGCTTCGACCAACATCGACACATGGGCGTCTGGTCCTGCGGATGCCAAGGCGGTCAACGGAGATTGTGAGCGATTACGTGTCACTTGTGTCCACACACATACTCATCAGCGTAATTAGCCTTCAAGACCGACACAGATATCAGTAACAAGCCCGGCGTTCGGAAGGAACGGGAACTGACTGCTTGGGCTTCCGATGCTCCCAACCCCGCACCCACCGTAACGTTTGGCACACACGGGGACGATGTAACCTTCGGCCCTGGCGCTTCCAATGGTACCTGGGATCAGTTCGCGACGAACGAAAAACTGTTTGGTGTCAAGACCTCGTTTGATGAAGAGGTCTACACCACCAGGCTTGATCGTAGTGTCCCGGACTTCAAGGAGCGGGAGCGAAAGGCCCAGCAGATTGCGAACGAAATCATGGGTGTAAGTCATATTTTCCCTACTCGTGATAGGCTCTAATGTCTCCGCAGTCAACGACAAACAACGCTCATGTTCGTGAGGAACGTACCATGGATAATGGTGATGACAATGGTACAAACGAGGAGGAGAAGTGAGTTGGTCTCATTGACCCACATAACAGATTTACCAACTCCTCCATAGGTACGCTGGAGTCGTCCGTGGTGCTAATGCATACATTCCTCCCGGTGCCCGGAGGACCGGGGTCGCTGAGGAAGCTTCAAAGCCGGATATCCCCAAGGTTTCAGTCAATGGACCGGATGGTGCCACTTTAACACCTCAGGTGTCAACTACCAATGGAACAGCACCCACTCCAGCTATCGTGAGTACTACTTTGTTGTGCCCAACTCTCAATACTTAGCCTGGGCGTAGTCCACCGGTGATGCTGTCGTTCCTGCTTTCCGTGACTTCGTCAGTGGTGAGAAGCAAAGGCTCGCTCAGAAGAAGCAAGCCGTCTTCAGGGCTGAACGTGATAAGTGGACCGCGGATTTCGTCAAGTTCAGTCAGACGTTCAAGGTCGGTTCCCTTCATCACCTTTCTGACCCGGGTGTCGGACTGATCGAACTTTCAATTGCAGCTTAAAAAGCCTATCCCCGACGATCTCGTTTCCATCTTGACGAAGGATGAAGAGAAGCAGAAACAGATTCGTGAAAAGACGAAGACCGACGCAGTTTCCGAGACCGCACGGGCCATCGGGCAAGCAAATACTCCACCTTCGACTTCGGGCACCCCGCCCCAGCAGCCGGTTCTCGCAGTTAAAACTGCGACCAACCCTCCACCCCCGAAGCCTGCTCAACCCACTACCACAAAGCCACTCACTAAATCTGACGCTACGATCAAGCGGTCGAATCTGTTCATCCAGGCTATTCCCCCCTTCAAGGGCAAGCCTTCGAACCCCCCACCTGCTGATGGAAACGCGTCGGCCGCGGTCAATCGGTTGAATGTGAACGCATCATCATTCAAACCTAATCCTCAGGCAATCGCTTTCACTCCCGTATGCTCTCTCGCATATGCCATTTGTACTTTGACTGATCACTTCGACCACAGAGCGTTTCCCCAGCCACGGCGAGCGGTCCGTCTGCTGCCAACCAATCTCCAAAACCAAAACCTACCGAGTCCGCGAAGCCGAATCCGTTCTTTGGAATCCCGATCAAGAAGACAACCATTGTTCACATCAAGGACGACTTCAACCCCTTCAAATACGCAAAGGTTGCTGACGCCTCTGCCATCGGTATGTGCCATCTCTAGATCTATATTCCAATGATTGATGGTGCTCACGCGTGACCCCAGCGACGATGTGGCCATACAGTGGGAAACGCTATTCTCACAACCTGCCTGTCCAGCCCCCCGCCACACAACAACAGTCGCCACACCTCGCCCCTCCCGTTCCCCCACCAATGCCGCCACCCTCGTACGAGGAAGACTCGGCTCAACAGGCGGCGCAATCTCGCAGCTACGTTTACGCTTACCCTCAGTACTACCCTGGTCAGGTATGATAATACTCGAGTGATAGGATCACATCTCCAGTATTCTGACTCTCCTCTAGCCAATGATGCCTGGGATGGCACCACCCCCACCGGGTTCATACATGCCCTCGCCCTATATGCATCCCATGCATTATCCACACTCGATGCCTCCACCGAACTGTGAGTCTATCGTCCACGATCTTCCCCAACACTCCTCAAGCTCTCGTTTCCCAGCTATGTACCCCTCTCCCAGCATGGGTCAGATGCCTCGTAGGTCCTTCTGAAACCAGGGTAATTGCGCATCTGAACTCTCCATCAGCTCCCGGACCATACATGGCCCCTCCGCCGCCTCCTGGTACATACCCACCGCCACCTAATGGCGGTGGACCCCGACCATCCATGCCGCCGACCCCAATCCCCTCACACGCTCACCCCTACTATTCTCAAAGCCCACAACGTGCGTAATATCTGCTGATAGCGTGGCAAGCTTTAACGGCCTCTGCGTTTCTCCAGTGCAACATGCTGTCCCTTACCCAATGATGATGCCCCCTGGTCAGCACGTCCCCCACCCTTACGAGGGAGCCCCTCCTGCCCCCGTGCAGATGGGCGGTGTTGGACATGCCTGAAGAGTTTCTCGGGCTTTCTTCCGGTCGTTACTCTGTCGGCGTTCTATCGTGCGGAAATTGGTTGATTTATCTGTGTTGCGTAGTTGCTGAGGTAGGAGAGCACGACGGGTAACCCAGGTGTCTTGTGTGTAAGGCGCGTAATGCATGCAATGGCTTGGTGTGCTGTCGTTTTCCTTTCCTTGCGATGTGACCTATGCGAGGCGGAGTTATTGGTCTTTGGTTCTGGTGTCCTGAGTCACTCGGCGGATGTACGTATCTTTCTTTCTCCTTCATGTTGTCGGTCATTTCCTGTCATCTCGTTCGTCAGAGCTGTTCATTTTTGACGTAGCTAGTTCCATCACCTTTTTTGTTTGTTTGTCTGTCTGTTTTTTCTTCTCGCGTCATCGCCGATACTCGATCTCTCTCTGTCTCTGTTATTGCTGTGTGTGACATTGTCTACATGCTTTTCAAGTCGCTGCCGAAAATTTGCCTGAAGCCTCGAGATACTGAATCTGAAGTACTAGCACGTAGTGCTTCCGGCTCACGAATGTTCTGGACTTGGAAGCTAGACTCGTTCAATATGGAACCTCGAATAGGGAACCCTAACCTCGAACATCCCTTATCGCTCTTGGCTGGACCGAGAAAATTCTCCGGCGCTGAGTTTTTAAATCTGGCGCAACCTTGAGGGTTTTTCCATCGTTTTCGCTGACGTCAGGAGGGACGGAGATGAATCGATGATATCCCACACTTCCCGCATTGGCCTGGGCAACTCATTCAACCCGATTAATCACACGACTTCGGGGATTCCGGTTTCGCTCTGCAACAGATAATAGATAGCGTCCCTTCGTCCCCAATGACTGCTGCGCCCGGTCCAGTTTGAATGCTTAGTCCCTAAAATGCCTGGGCAAACGGTGGATCGCCGACCGCCTTCGACCGAGTCCGTCACCTCTCCTGATTTGTGGAGCATGTTTCCCGTAGGACTGCGCAATTCCGACATCATGAGATGTCACTTGGTCCTATGTGGCGTTTGCTTGTTATGAATGGTATTGTCGTACCTGTTCGTTGGTGGACATTTACCTGTTGGGAATTAAATCAGAGCTCGAGCGGTCGTAGGACGGTACTCCACCTGTGGAGAGGTTCTGTTCTCGGTTTGTTCCAGCTCTGGCGGGATCCTTAAGATCAGGTCCAGAGCCCGGCGTCCCTGGATACGACCCAGATAATCTCGATTTATGACGTTCATATTTGTGGCAACTGGTGGACACACTCTGGCCGTAGGAATGCGTTACCCTCCTCCCCCCGGAAGTGGACTCTGTTGTTAGCACCGAATTTCTCAGAGGGGCCGAGAAGGACGTGCGCAACTTGGAGGTACCTGAGGTTACTGGAGACGTGTGCTCGCCACCTCAAGGACAGTGCTCCCGTCGGCTGGATGTAGGTCCGCGACGTCGGCGTCAGGGAGACCTGTTACCCGACATCTATAGTGTCCCTTGAGATAGCCTTTGACTGAAATATGCGCCCACAAAACCTGTGTCGTTGTTTCATGGAGGGTCGAGTGGTATACCCGGTTCCGTGCTCCGTGGGGAGACAGATGGGGTTGGAAACTTATAAGGTTGAAATGTAGCTTTGTCATAGTGATCCGACAGCTTTTTGAGGTCCGCAAACAAACGCCCTGTAAGTTCATGATGTTGTGGTCAACAGATGCCTCGAAAGAGCATGTTGCAAGAAGGTACAGAGGAGCGTAGCAGCGTAGATCGGACGAATGATTGCGCACTGAAGGCCATCCGAACATGTTTGCACTGGCGGTGACCGGTCCCTGTCGCTGAAGTTCTTTACCGTCCTTGCGTGAGAGATGGGTGCTGTGTGTAGTTAAACTTTCACTAATTTTGCCGCGGAACTGAGTGGAACACATTTGCGTTCGTCCAGTTCGTCCAAGAGGACTGAGGCGATTCTCGCGGTCCGGTCGGAGGTCCGGCTGCGCACCCGGCCGCATATACATGGTGCCAAGCAAAGGGTAAGATTGATATGCAAATATCGTAATGATATGCGAGTACAACAGATATCAGCGGACAGATTACAACATGCAGGCAGTCACATAGCTTATAGCTTAACCGGGGTTTCGTGCTCGGAGACCTTAACGACCCTGGTAAGGTGAGGTAAGAAATAAGCTTTCCGAGCATGAAAGACGCGACACACAGTTTTCCGGTGTTCCCACCGCTGTACAGTAAGGGAAGAGCACCCGGAGTGGCGTCAAGTCCATTGACAATGTGAAACTTGCGTTTAAGCAACCCCTTTCCTATCCATTCCGTGATGGCTTTCATTGCAACCGGGTACTCCTTCGCGTAGTCCATGCTGACAAGATCGGTTCAGAATAAAGGGACGTCCGATGTTCATAACACAGAAGGGCTTACACAATGAAACCTTCGATCCTGGCACGCTGAGCAATGAGACTCGTGTAGTTTGTCAGTCCTTTGGGTTTGCCGTCTGCAGGTGAAATCGTTAACTCGGGATAGCCCGAAATCTCAATTCCGTTTCACATACTGTAGTCAGAAATGGCACCTTGAATTCAATGCCGGGTTAGTGACATAAAAGGCGGGTGGAAAGAGATGAAAGCATACCACAAAGGGCGATCCTTCCCTTCATCGCCATCCTGGTCATCATCAAGTTTAGGATATCACCGCCGACATTGTCAAAGTACACATCAGCAAAGCCAGCGGCGATGACCTGTTGCCTGAAATCCGGAGCCTTATAGTTGATCGCAATATCGACCCCAATCTCTTTCTTGAGCCATTCGACTTTATCGTCAGAACCGGCGATAGCGACGACCTTGAGGCCCATGATTTTTCCGATTTGACAAGTGATGGAACCCACGGCACCGGCAGCACCGGAGACGAAGAGAGTTTCTCCAGCCTTGATCTTGCCAATGTCGACCAAGCCCTGAAGACGTCAACCGGGATCAATACCTGTAGTCGGAAAGTTTGGTTGGGTTTGCTTACAAAGTAGGCGGTCATGCCAACATGACCGAGAGGGCCAAGGAAATCCAATGCTTGGGCACCAGGAATGTTTCTAGGAAGATCGAATGAGTACATTTCTTTGAATCCGAAAACAAGAGAAAATACGAACGGGAGCTTGGTGAAATACTTGTCGTCGAGGACAACGTATTCTCTCCAGCCTGCGGATACACACCATGAACTCAGGCATAGGGGTAGTTTGCAGGTAGAACTGACCAACGAGGCCAGAAACCTGATCCCCGATAGCGAATTTACTACCTTCCCCGACCTGCACGACAACACCAAGGCCAGCGGCCCTCATGACCTCACCGAGTTTGACCGGAGGAGTGTAGGCCCGCTTGCTGTCGTTCAACCACGAACGCATGGCGGGGTCCAGCGAAATCCATGTTACCTTGATCAAGACCTGACCAGGTCCGACCTTCAGGTCACTGGTTGACCTTGTCTCGCTCTTGAACGTGGTGGGAACAATGTGCTCCGCGGGGCGTTCGTCGAAGATGTACTGCTTGTAGGTCGAGGGTAAAGGCATGATGGGAGGAGTTGGTAGCTTTCACGAAGGAGCTCCCATACTATAGCGGTGGATATTATTTATACTCGGTTCAATGTCGGAATGCACACCCCCAATCAGGTCCTGTCCGGAGTTCGGGTGGACGGTTTCGCCGTTGAATGACAGAGCAAAGGCGGTGATATCTCATGCCATGATGCGCGAAATTCGGCCAAAGACATCTATTCCACCCGACGCGCCGTCTACAAACAAAATGATTTACATCCCCGGTCCACATGGTTCATCTAAGGACGCCTTCCTCCTAGTACTTGCCAGCCCGCCAACTCGATCTCATTTCGCTATGATCGAGGAGATCTGTTCACTAGTACTTATATGCGCGACTATATTCACGACATGGTGTCCCGTTCAGCACAAGTGCGTATAAGGATACTAGAGGAAGCGAGAAAGAACATTAACCGCTACATACTAAAAGGGGTGTTCCATACCACCCAGGAGAAGAAAGAACAAGCGTAATAGGGTGAGCGATAAAAACGTGAATAGAAGACAGCGGATCGACTAGCAGTGTTGAGAGCGAACCAAGTTTGTCAATTAAAAGAAAGTGGGTAAAAACCTGGGAGATCGTGTGAGTTTTTGGTGGTAGAAGGGGATAAAACGAGACTTACACAGCGCCAACGCCAGCAGCAAATGCTGCAACACCCCAGAACACAGACTTTGTCTGAGGCGACGGGTTACGCAAAAAGCGAATCCTGCTGTTGGTGGCCACCGCCCGAGGTTCGACCTCAGGCTCCCTGGGATTAAGCACAAGAGGGGGCTCTACTTCCTCGATCGTGCGTTTCAGTGACGGTGCAGTTTCTGTCTGTTCCTCGCCGCGAGCGATGGCGGCTGCTCGCTGAGCCTTCAGACCGGCGATCAGCTCTCGTTGTTCCTGAATATCCTCAGCCATATTCGGTTCCGTTGCGACAACTGCCTCTTCTTCCTCAACCTGAGTGACTTCCGGAGTGGCAGGAGTAGGGGGAATCTGAATCTCTTCGGGCTCAACGCGTGCGCGCTGTAACTTCGGCGTCCTCCTTGGAGACAATGGGAGAGGAACAGGCGCAGGCGCAGGGCTCTTCAAACGCGTCGACCGACGAGGGGTGGGAGCGGGAGCGGGAGATGTGATCTCGATGGGTGCGGGGGCAGGTGTAGGGCCAGGTACGGGGGAAGCAAGCTTCGTAGTCGTAGGTTGGGGGGTACCTTCCTTCCGCCGCTTGTTCGGACCGGTGGGCTTGGGTGGGGACGGAGGGGTGGGCTGGGGGGTAAGTGGCTGAGTAGCTGACTTTCCCCGGGACTTGGAATAAATTTGAGCAGGGTCTGGGACCGCGTTGATGAGAGCAGGTAGTAGATGGCTGATCGAGTAGGTATCGGCGATGTTCAGGGCCACATCGATACTAGCCCAAGTCCCCGCAAAACGAGCACGACCGGTTTTGTTCGCGCCCGAGAGCTCGTAGTTGTTCTTTATCCAGTTGATCTCTGCCTTTTCTGCGTCTTCAGTAGCCTGTGGATAGGTGGCGCGAAACATTGTGGTCAGGCTGATCGCGTTAGTGTCGAGTCTCCTGAGGATAAAGGCGTGTCCACCCGGCGTGGGGATCTTCATCCTTCCGACCTGTACGTGCCGTCAGCGTATCGCTGAGAAAGCTGTGAAGTGTGAGACGTACGATGGCGACGTGACCCTCTCTCGCAATCTCTTGAAACTTGACCGGCAGCGGTTTGCTGGGATCGACTGGAGATAACCTCATGTAAGTGTGGGGATACGGTCACAATCAGTCACAAAAATACGTACGGAGCGCCAGCTCTGTGTTTCTGCTCTCTAACGGCAGCTGAGGCCTCGGGTCTTGGGTTTTTGGGGCGATGTAGCGCATAGTTCTGGCGGGAGCAGCCTCGAGTGACCAGCGGTCCAAGTTGAAGCAGCGTGGGTCAGCCACGTGGACAAACAACAGCACACAAACACCCTGCCCAGGGTCACGTGCACAACGCGACCCCAATTTCTCAATCTCATGGATCTCGAACGCGGGCGGAGGCGCTTTCAGCAGAAAATCGACTCCATCGACCAAGAGGACGATCCCCTCGACGTCTACTATTCTTACGCGAAATGGCTCGAAGACAACTACAGACCACAAGAAGCAAACGACTCGGGTCTCGTTGATCTACTCGAGCAGGCTACTCAGCAGCTTAGCGAAGATCCGACGGCAAAAAACGATCTCCGCTGCTTAAAGTTGTGGATCATGTATGCAAAGTATGTCGAGGACTCGACGAGTGTCTTTAACCACATATACACAAACAACATTGGCACAAAGTATGCGCTCCTTTATGAGGAGTATGCCGAACTTCTCGAGCGGACCGGTCAGTGAGTGGTTTTCGGCTACTTATTTCACGTTTCCAACTCGCCCAAAAGTCTACGTCAAGCAGACGAACTTTATCGCCATGGGATTTACCGCAAGGCTCGTCCAGTCGATCGTCTCAAGACCAAGTACGAGCAATTCCAGCAACGAAATCCATCCAAGAACATTTCGAACCTCGCACATAATCGTTACGCACCTATGCTGGCCCGTCCTGACCCCGGGAGACGGCCAGAGAAACTCCGTCTCGATTTTGGTCTGCTCTTCAAGGATGGTGTTGAATACAGCATTCAAGAAGCTCGTGCCCGATCAATGGGACTTCTTGGGAAGAAATGGCCTCCACCAGCCCCCACGGATCTCGACCTAAAGCGTTCCGGACAATCTCGTGTCAAATTCAGCGATGATGGTGCCGGCAGAACTCTTACAAGGAGGGGCCTCATGCCATCTTCGGAACCTACGGTCACACTGGCAACAAAGGAGGCCCTGGCAGATGTCTTTGGGATGTACAACTCGCCCGATAGGACTTCGAAACTTGGTGTCCCCGGAAGCAAGCATGCGCCTGTGCACACGGTCAGAATTGTCCCGCGGACTGTAAGCCAAACCCATGTCCGAGACCTGGGAGAAGCTGGGCTTAAACAGTCAGGTATGTAAGTAATATTTCCTACGGAATGTACCCACCACTTAAAATGTTGCAGTATTCCGCCCGTTTGTGGATGAGAATCCAAAGACCCCAAAGGTGAAGGGATCGCCTGCTTAGGTATCCCGCTATACTGAAAACTCCCCACCCACGCA
>Ga0307515_10013527_pt1 | contig 15234 bp, 17 predicted proteins | sample 17_EM_MG_FD_194513 | JGI IMG/M metagenome (GOLD analysis project Ga0307515, IMG submission 194513) | Populus trichocarpa ectomycorrhiza microbial communities from riparian zone in the Pacific Northwest, United States - 17_EM | ecosystem: Host-associated > Plants > Roots > Unclassified | place... | reverse complement strand
GTCCTTATGAATTCTAAACCAAAATTCATTTTATAGAGGTCATCCCTTCCATTTTATATCATTATTTATCTATTATTTCTAATCTTGGTTTCCATCACTCATTGAAATCATACCACTTTCAGTCTTATGTTTACATGAGGGTTTACACATCTGCATATTTAAATTATAAATTTCCAGGGTTTCACACAACCCCACAAACATCATCATCATCTCAACCACAATATTTATATCATACATTGAACAACAAATATCATTATAGAAGGATAAACGAGATAAACATGCATACATGAACATGATTATATGAATTTCCGAGTTAAGTTTATCTATTCAAGTTTAAACGTTAATTATACAAATTAAGTTATATAAATGTTTCAATATTACAAAATACAAGGATATACTCCCTAGACTACATAACAAAAAGGTGAGCAAAAGCTAGAATCTACTCTTTCCATGCATGCGATGGTCCTGAAACAAAATATATATTATTGAAACATGAATATCACAATAAGCATAGTAACACAAATATCCAATAATTTAAAAAGGTAGACATGTATTCTTATTCTATTCACTTCTCCCCTTTTTGTTTCCATTGAAACTCTTTCTCATTCAACTACTAAAACTTTTTCATCTCCCATTTCCAACTTCCATTCAAGATTCTATAAAATCAACCACATCTATTTCCGCCTAACACATTGTCGATACCACTTTTTACTGGTATGATCATCACCCCATAGGCATCGATGCAGAGCAATCGCCTTACTCGGGACACTATCATACACTAAATGTTTGTTAGCCGATGATGTATCGTAATCCCCTTACCCGGGATCCTAACATACACTAAATGTATGCTAGCTGATACATGGTGATCCCCTTACCCGGGATCTTAACATACACTAAATGTATGCTAGTCCATGCCTCATAGGCATCGATGCATGGGAATCCCCTTACCCGGGATCTTAACATACACTAAATGTATGCTAGTCCATGCCACATATCACACTTCTCATATCTTCTATGTCAACGATACTTCCATCACTTGGCAATTTACACGAAAGACCATTCACCTTGAACACATATACATTTGGGATACTACTCGAAATAACAATATCATTACGCAAACTTTCATTCTTTCATATAATATCTAACATTTGCTAATTCACATTTCACCTTAATTACATATTAAATCATGAAATTTAACTGAGAATCATAGGTGCAGAGCACCTACCTACAATAGAAGCTCTACTCGTGCTCCGCTATTGTTATTGTTGTTGCACCACGCTTGTGGTCCCTCCTGTAATCATAAGCACATCTCATAAATTATCCTCATTCAAGGATACATTTCATAATAACCATATTAACAGCCAATATAGGCCTTTCTTTCAATTATTCCTTTCTTTATATCTTACGTTTTTCTCATTACACCCATTAATATTGTCATTCTTTGTCTGACCATAGTTATCTTTACAAATTTCCATTTCTAACATGGTTGGTTTCTTTTGAAAACTAAGATGTAATATCACATGTTTCTAGAAGGGAAAAGACCCAATTTTCACCCTTAACGTGTCTAGATAGTTGCTTTAGTGACTTTCCGAATCTGCCAGCAGAGGTCGCATTCTGACTTCTCCTCAGATTTTTGACTATATTCAAAGTTCTAGGACTCCATTTCAAGCAAGGTTGGTCTCCTTAGAAAGCTAAGACAAGGGGATACAAGTCCTCTGAAGGGAGGAGAACCTAGTTCTGCCCCCAAGACACTCGAAAGTTCTCATCAACGAATCAGACCTACTGCCCTATAAGGTCTATCATGACTCAGTCTTGGTTGGTGACTCATAATTGGAGTTCCATAGCTCTAAATTGAGTAAAACCAATTTTCTTAGTTAGTCAACATCCAAAACTACAATTTCTATGAAGGAACCTGATCCTAATTCCCTCATCCTCTTACCTGAATTCTCTTTAAAGGTTAGGAGACGAATTTGTCCAGATTCGTCAACCTTTTTATTTACACACAACATCCACAATTCAACTTTTCCTCTTTTATCTCAACCCTTAGCCATATCACATACCATATAATAGTGCAAAAAATACCTTTTAAGAGCCAATCTACTCTATTTATTTCAATCTCCTCTCTTAACGTCGAAATAGAACATTTTTTTTTTTTTATCAATTCTACTAACTTTTCGAATAATATTCTTCCAAACACAATCCTTACTACTTCAACATGTATTTTTTCTCATTCCAATACATTTAAACACACGTCATCAAGCTAAATATATCAAATTAAACATGCTCCCCCTTTGATGCATATTGGCCGAAAGCATGGCCAAGAGTTCTCCCATTCCTTTCATGCTAATTTCATTCAATTAACACACACATTCACATCACAAACAACCTATTATAATAGATTCAATAAGGAAAAACCACAATGCCCCCCTTTTCTCTTCATATTGCTGGCCACCCCTTACTTAATTACCCATACATTCTCTTTGATAAATCATCATGATTTCATGCCCCCAATCACATACAACACATGAATTAACTTAATTTTAACAATTAATATATTTTCTCCAATTAAAGTGTAACAACCTTAATCTAAAATTCAACATTAAGGCATCAATTCGTAATCGAATTTGAAATGACTTATAGGACCATGTTTAGAACGCCTTACCTGTTAAGAATCAAGGTCTCGATCTTTAACCAGTCGAATATTTTTGACTCCCCCTTTTCCTATGGCATCTGGCCCTCCCTCCTCTTTCTTTGTTTAATTTTTCTTGTAAATCTCTTGCCCACAAGTGTTTATTCTACCTACAAACCCTTAATCTTGGATGGATTCTTGAAATTTTGGTGTTTCTCTCTTGATTTTGCAAGAACAACAATCAAAATGTTACAGAGATAATTTAAGGATTTGATTTGTGCTATTTTAGGAATGTTTACTTACCTTGTATAACATTTAGGTACTGGAAATCTGCCATTAATACTTACCTTGTATAACATTTAAGTTCTCTATATAATGAAGGAAAACCTTATGTAAGGGGTATTCAGACCAATTTTGACTTGGTATCAGAGCTACTACTCTGATTTTTGGATTTTTTTGTGGTCTCATATCTGTCGGTGTTTTTTTTGGAGCAGTTAGTTGGTGTTTTTTGTTGTTGTTTGTTGCTGTCTTTAGCTTACTGATTTTTTTGGTGTTCTTATCGTGGGTGTTTACTTTGCTACCTCTTCTAGTGCCTCTTGTAGTGGTTGTCTGAAGTTGTTTTTGTTGTTGTCTTTGCCTTGCTAATTTTTCTGGTGTTCTTGCCATGGGTGTTTGTTGTTGCTATCTCTTCTGGTGTCTCTTGTAGTGGCTGTCTGCAGTTGTTTCTGGTTAGACTTTCTTGCTATTTTTCAGTGGTTTTCATCATGTCTCTTGACAATACTATTGTTCGCTTTAATGGAAAGAATTTTCCTACATGGCCATTTCAATTTAAGATGTTCTTGGAAGCCAAAGAATTATCACATCACCTTGATAGTTTTGTTCTAGTTCCCACTGATGAAAAGGAACTTGCCCAATGGGAGGTGAAGGATGCTAAGGTTATCTCTTGTCTATTGGGCACGTTTAAGCCCCATCTTGTCACCAATCTTCGGTGTTTTACTATGGCTCAAGCTATGTGGGCCTATCTGCATTGTATTTATCACCAAGATCACAGCGCTTAGAAATTCCAATTGGAGATGGAAATTAGCACTTATACTCAAGGTAATTTGACCATTGAGAAATTTTATTCTAGTTTTATTAACATTTGGAGCGAGTATTCTGCTATTGTTCATTTTAAGGTTCCCACTACGGCAGTCGCTGCTCTTCAAGCGGTTCATGTTGAACGTCAACACAATCAATTCCTGAATTTGAGCCTATTCGAGCCAGTTTATTGAACCGTGATCCGGTTCCTTCCATTGATATTTGCTTGGGAGATTTATTACGTGAGGAACAACGTTTATCCACTCAGATAGGTATGACCTCTGAGAGGGCATTTTCTGAGGCTGTGAATGTAGCCTATGCAGCACAGGGGAGAGGGAGGAACAAGTTGCAGTGTTTCAATTACAAGGAGTTTGGTCACATTGCTCGCAACTGTCTAAAGAAAGTTTGTAACTATTGCAAGAAAGAGGGACATCTCATTAAAGATTGCACCGTGCGGCCTCAAAATCACCAATCCCGGGCCTTTCAAGCTGCGGTTCAGCCCTCGTCTTCTTCTGCTCTTCCCACTGTAAGCTCTGATTCCTCTGTTCTCACGTCTGCCATGGTCCAACAGATAATTGTGTCTGGTTTTTCAGCTTTAGGCCTCCAAGGTACAGATCTTACCTCTATTTCTTCTTGGATTGTTGATTCGGGTGCCTCTAATCATATGACTGGTAGCACGATGGGTCTCCATGATGTTTGTAAGTATGGCGGCACACAAACTATTCAGATTGTTGATGGTAGTACATTTCCTATTACTGTTGTTGGTACTTTGGGTTCTTCATTTTGAAATGTTTTTATCTCTCCTGGCTTATCTATCAATTTGATTTCTGCTGGCTAATTGGTGGATAATAATTGTGATGTTCATTTCTCTCGTGGTGGTTGTCTTGTGCAGGATCTGGTGTCGGGGACGGTGATCGCGAAGGGGCCTAAAATGGTACGTCTATTTCCTCTACAATTTTCTATTCCTATTCCTGTTTCTTTTGCTTGTACGGCTACTGCCAATAATAATGAAGTTTGGCATAAGAAATTAGGATATCCTAATTATGTTGTTTTGACTCATCTTTTGAAACATGGTCACTTGGGCATTAAAAATTCCTTTTCTTCATCCCCTGCCTCTTTTAATTGTGCTACTTGTCGTCTTGGTAAAAGTAAAACATTACCTTTTCCTATGCATGGTACTCGTGCTTCTACTTGTTTTGAGATTAAGCATACTGATGTTTGGGGTGTCAGTCCTATTATTTCTCATGGTCAATATCGTTATTTTGTGACATTTATCGATGATGATACTCACTTTACTTGGATCTACTTTCTTCGTTCTAAAGCTGACATGTTCTCTGTTTTTCAAAAATTTGTTGCGCTTGTCAAGACACAGTTTCATACTTGTATCAAAACCTTATGCTCCGACTCAGGGGGGATACATGTCTCATTCCTTTCAAGCTTATCTTCAGCAAAAAAGGATTATTTCCCAGCGTTCTTGTCCTTATACCCCTCAACAAAATGGAGTTGCTGAGCGTAAAAATCATCAACTCTTAGATGTCGTTCGCACTTTGCTAATTGATTTGTTTGTACCTTCTAAGTTTTGGGTAGAAGCTTTATCTACTGCTGTTTATTTGATCAATTGTTTGCCTACTACAACTCTAAATTATGATTCTCCCTATTTTCGATTAGTTGGCATATCTCCCGAGTATCAATCCTTCCATACTTTTAGGTGTGTTTGTTTTGTTCACTTGCCACCTATTGATCGTCACAAGCTTGCTGCCCAATCTGTCACATGTGCTTTTATGGGATATAGCCCTACTCAGAAAGGATTTGTTTGTTATAATGCTCATGCAAACAAATTCTGGATCTTCTAAAATGTGATTTTCTTTGAAAGTCAATATTTCTTCCAGTCTCGGGTTATTTCTGATCCTCCTATTACTCTTCTACCTGGTTTTGATGATGTACCTTCTTCTATTAAGCGCTTTCAACCAGGTGTGGTGTATCATAGACGTCCTCCTTTAACTCCTCTTCCAGACACTAATCTGTCATCTGATTCTACGCTTCTGACACTTCGATGTTCCACCTGGTTTACACATCCACCAGATAGGTATGGTTTTTCTCATACCTCGCTTACTGCCACTCTAGACACTATTTCTGTTCCTCACTCTTATACTCAGGCAGCCACTCAAGCATGTTGGCAGCAAGCCATGCAAGCAGAAATCCAAGCTCTCCAAGACAATCACACTTGGGATCTTGTGACCTATCCCTCAGGTGTCAAACCTATTGGTTGTAAATGGGTATACTCAATCAAGTTTCGATCTAACGGGTCACTAGATTGATATAAGGCCCGTCTCGTGGCCCTTGGAAATCGACAAGGGTATTGATTATGAGGAGACGTTTGCACCTGTTGCCAAAATGACTACTGTACGGACTATTTTGGCACTTGCTGCGTCAAAAGGGTGGTCTATCCAACAAATGGACATAAAGAATGCTTTTCTACATTGGGATTTAAAGGAAGAAATTTATATGTCTCCACCTCCCAGCATGTTTGCTACACCTTCCTACGTGGTTTGTCGGCTGCGCCGATCTTTGTATGGGTTGAAACAAGCTCTGCGTGCATGGTTTGATAAATTTTGTTCTACTCTCCTTGGTTTTCACTTTGCTTAGAGTCAGTTTGATTCCTCTTTGTTTCTTTGCAAGACTTCTGTAGGAATTGTGTTGCTTCTAGTATATGTTGACGACATTGTGATTGCTGGCTCGGATGTCGCGTTACTTACACAATTACAACAACATCTCAAGGCCTCTTTTTACATGACAGATCTTGGTCCTTTGCAGTACTTCATTGGCCTTGAGGTGCAGCTTACTCCGACTGGTACATTGTTACACCAGCACAAATACACAGAGGAAGTCATTTCATTAGCTGGCCTCCAATTGGGTAATTCTGTTCTTACTTCTTTGGAGGTCAATCTTAAGCTTCGTCACAAGGAAGGCGATCTTCTATCCAATCCATCCTTGTATCGACAACTTGTTAAGAGTTTGAACTATTTGACGATTACTCGTCCTGACATTTCTTTTGCTGTGCAGCAGGTAAGTCAATTTATGCAAGCACCTTGAAATCTTCACTTAGCTGTTGTTCGTTGCATTATCCGATATCTGAAAGACACCTCTAAATGTGGGTTATTCTTTCTTAAGGAATCTTCCTTATGGTTGGTGGGGTATAGTGACGCTGACTGTGCTGGCTGTGCAGATACTCGTCGCTTTATTACTAGTTGGTGCATGTCTTTAGGCAATGCACTCATTTCCTGGAAGAGTAAGAAGCAAGACAGAGTTTTCAAGTCCTCTACTGAGTCTGAATATCGCGCTATGTCTTCCGCTTGCTCGAGATCACTTGGTTTTGTGGGTTATTAGGTGAACTTGGTTTTCCGCAAAACCATTCCACTCTTCATGTTGATAATACAAGCGCTATTCAAAGCGCCGCTAATCCTGTCTTCTATGAGCGTACAAAACATATTGAAGTCGATTGTCATTCCATCCGTGAATCCTTTGACCAACATGTGATTACTCTTCCTCACATTTCCACCGAACATCAAACTGCAGACATCTTCACTAAAGCTCTTTCTCGACATCGGCATCAGTTCTTGGTTGGCAAATTGATGCTTATTGATCTACCAGCATCAATTTGAGGGGGGATGTTACAACGATAATTTAGGGATTTGATTTGTGCTATTTTAGGAATGTTTACTTACCTTGTATAGCATTTAGGTACTGGAAATCTGCCATTCATACTTACCTTGTATAGCATTTAAGTTCTCTATGTAATGAAGGAAAGCCCTATGGAAGGGGTATTCAGACCAATTTTGACACAAAACTCCCTCCCTCTCTTTTAAATTGCTGCTATCGGTTTTGGATGGGTAAGGGAGATGGGTATTTATACCCCATACTTTCTCTTATTTGCACTTAGGCTCCATTATCTTTAAGTGTATTATTTTTGTCCCCACAACATTTCATTTTAAAATGAAGCTATACCTCTTTACATTTCTTATAATTTCACCCCTTAACTTTTAGTTTAGTTCATTTTCTTTAATTTAGTCTAACCCCCAATATTTTAGGGTTAAATTTATAATATCTCGAAATATTTTGTTCGGAAATTTATATCCAAAAATTTCTCAATTCCCGTTTTATTTAATTCGATATGTGAATTTCTTCACTTTATTTTCCATTTATTTATTTTGCATTTACGCAACATTTATTTCCCGGGGTTTGCACATCTTACATACAATATTTAACCGTTTTATTGACGAACATTTTTTATCGGTGTAAGATTACCATTCTGTCAATAAAAGTTTTTCCGATTAATTCATCGACGGAATACGTTCGTTGGAATAACGTTCATCCGTAATTCCATGTTGTAACGACCCGACTTTTTCAAGGCCAAAATTGCTATAATTGTTTTTTTGAATCATCCGGTTTCTGGGTGTTTTTCACCATATCATTCTTTAGGTTTATCATTGCATTCTGTTCATTAATAAGGCACAATCTATGTAGGATAACTTAAATCAATATTCCCATAGAACAGATTCTCAATACACGTGTCCATAATATTATATTTCCATACTCATAGGTTTACATTACATCATATCGACATACCCATAAATTCACATTCTTGTTCTAATCTCGTTATCATCACGAGTTCATACAAGAGTATCGAACAACAAGTTACACAACTAGTACTTTTGTTATCCTGACCTCATGTAATTTCACAACACGACATCCTCATTAGATGAATGCCTCATATGTATATTCATACACATCATATCAACTTGTTTGTACATTCACATCTGTGTTCCATTTCAACTTTTCATCACTAGTCTTTACAAAAGAGGTCGGACGACTAATTGAGTGATTAACATGTTCGTTCATGCAGAACTCATATCACCCATAACACGTGAATATATAGTTCTTTTTCAAAATGTGTGAGACGTGAAATGGATTTCCTCATGCACCATGTTGGTATGATGTCTCGGTTATAGCACAAGACAATTTCCAACATTATAGGCAATTTAAAAGAAACATAGGAAAGAATATTAACATTACATTTCATTCATGAATCAAAAGAGCATAATTCTTTCATTTCTCCTTACTTATGTAAATACCACCATTAATAATTTGTCAATTACAGAGGCTAATTACAATACTTAAACCTAGTCATTCATCTAGAATATCGTTAGTCGAACTAACATTATTCTTTGCTAAAGCACAACAATCATAGTTCTTTCATATACTTGGTATGTACAAAACATAGTTTACATAAATGCATCAATTCTTCAAACTAACTCATAACTCTTAAAAATTCAGCTATCCTCTTAGGATGCCCTTAGCCAAAGTCAATCATTTATTCATCCCGGTCATCCATTTAGGATGTTATTAGCTGAAGCTAGTCGTTTATTCATCCTGGTCATTCAGTTAGGGTGTCATTAACCGAGACTACTCATTTATTCATCTTGGTCATCCACTTTGGACGCCATTAGCCGTAGCTAATCATTTGTTTACCCCAGGCATCCATTTTGGATGCCCTTAGCTGTAGCTAATCATTTGTTCATCCCAGTCATCCATTTAGAATGTTATTAGCTGAAGCTAATCTATCATTTGTCCTGGTCATCCATTCGGATGTCATTAGCCGAAGCTAATCAATCATCTATCCCGGTCATCCATTCGGATGCCATTAGCCGAAGCTAATCATTTGTTCATCTTGGTCATCCGCTTAGGATGTCATTAGCCGAAGCTAATCGTCAGCTAATCAAACATTCCATATGCGTCTTATGAAATCAATATAAATTTTAATATCCCTTGAATTGCTCATTCAAACGGTTCATAATAATTTGACAGTCATTGCAACATAATGGCAGACCTTTTGTGGTACTCGTATAGGCGTTTCAAAGTGGTTTAACATTTCATTAAACACAATAACAAATCATTTGTAATACACAAGCAAACATTCCATAACAGTTTAACATTCAGTAACACAACAATACATCCTTTGTATTACTCATCCAACCATTCATGACACTTAATGTTCAATACAATACAATAATAGATCCCTTGTAATCCTCGTACAACCATTCATGTTCATTAAAATTTAGTATACTACAATGGTAGATCTTTTGTAATACTCATACAACCATTCGTCACAATAACATTCAATATAATAAAATTGTAGATCTTTCGTAATACTCATACAACCATTCGTCACGATTACACTTAATAAAATACAACCGTAGATTCTTTGTAATTACTCACACAACCAATTGTCACAATTACATTCAATAAAATACAACAGTAAATCCTTCGTAATACTCATACTACCATTTGTCACAATTACATTCAATAAAATACAACAGAAAATCCTTCGTAATACTCATACTACCATTTGTCACAATTACATTCAATAAAATAAAACAGAAAAATCCTTCGTAATACTTATACTACCCTTCATCAGTAGCCCAAATTCATAATAGCCCAATCAATATCTCATAGTCGGTTTAATATTCATCGCAACACAATAATATATCCACCTCAAACAAGTCATTTTAGAACATTAATATTTTCGTCATTGTTTCAACATTCAACCAAAACTCGATCGACATTTCCTAGTCGATTCAACAATCATCAAGAATTCAATCACACACTTCATCGTCGTTTCATCATTTAACAAGGATTTAATAAAATATCATCATAAGTAAATCATTTCAAAACATAAACATCATATGAGAAAAAGGTGGAAACCACCTACCTGCTCCACTTGTGGGTTGTGTTTGTCCTGGCGATGGTCCGATCCCGGCCACACCACCTAAGACATCAATGGCCACAAATCTATACATTAGCATCTTTAAATCACATTCATCACCATACTTATTTCAAGAATCCATATGTTCACCTTTAAGTGTTCCACATTTTACACCATCATACAATGAAATTGTTACAAGCATTTAAGTCATTTTTGCCCAGGGGTCTATTGTAGAAAATGGGCAGCGAAACTGATTCGCTGCTGGCCACACAATTCAGCAGCAAAAATTGATTCGCTGCAGGCCATATAGTTCAGCAGTGAAAACTGGTTCGCTGTAGGCCGCACACTTCAGACAACACAACTTCAGCAGCAAAACCTGATTCGCTGCAGTCAACATAATTAGGTAGCGAAAGCCTGATTTGCTGTGGACAACACAAATTCGGCAGCGAACACCTGATTCGCTACAGACAACAAGAATTTGGCATCGAACACCTGATTCGCTGCGAAATACACAATTTGACAGTGAAAACCTGATTCGCTGCGGACAACACAAATTCAGCAGCGAAAACCTGATTCGCTGCGGACAACATAATTCGGTAGCGAAGATCTGATTCGATGCGAATACACAATTCGACAGTGAACACCTGATTCCCTGCGGACAACACAATTCGGCAGCGAAAACCTGATTCGCTGCGGACAACATAATTCGGCAGCGAGCGTTGGTTCGCTACAGGCCATACAATTCGGCAGCAAAAGCATATTTGCTGCGGACAATACAATTCAGCAGCGAAAGCAGATTCGCCGCGGATGACATAATTCGGCAGCGAACACTGATTCGTTGTAGACACCAGAATTCAGCAACGAAAACTGATTCACTGCAGATAACACAATTCGGCAGCGAGAGAACTGAGTCGTTGCTGACTCAGAAATCATCAACGCAACCCCTGTCGCTGCCGTTTCAGAAATCAACAACAGCAACGAAATCATTTCTGATTGGACTTCTTCCCTTTGGCCAAGTGTAAAGCTTACGCTAGGCTTTTCTCCTTTGTAACACTTCCTAGCCAAAACTTCTACACATAACGACAATAGTCATACTCCAATTCGTATCACAAAAGCATGAACAATGCACTATTAAATCTCAACATGCATATTTGATTTAGGTTCTTATAACTACTAGCTCAAGTTATACAAATCCATTCATCACACAACAAAATCAATGCATTGTCAAGGGGCAATTTTCATTTCAGCTGCAGCATGTGTCTTCAAGATTTATTATCAACAGATTTTCATATAACTACATCAACCAAACATGCTGAATCACACCATTAACACAACCATAATTCTGTTTTGGTTCTTGCATGATCTAACATCTCTTATAAGGTTGTCATCTATGCATTTTATTCCTTTAATCCTTATTCTGTTCAGCCCTCACCATGGCCGACCAACTTTCCAAGTTCGTGTATTCAAATTTGCAATATTTCTTTTGTTAAATATTCTGGAATTAGGTCTCCCATTCAGCCTCGTTTTTTGTCCCTCCTTTTAGCTTAGTTCTTTCCATAACAGTTGGAGTAAAGTTCCTAGGCCATGCATCTATAGTTTGCTCTCAATTTGCTTCTTCCTCTTCCTCTCTTAGGCCTCTACTCCCTTCATGTTTATAGCTGTTCAGCCTCCTATTAAGCTCTCTCTTCTCTCTCACGCCTAAGGCACATGCAACAGAGTTAATGAGCTCTCTTCGGGAAGGAGGAAAGATCAAGAGCATGCAGCTCATTTTGGGAAGGGGGAAGGAGGCAAGAGCATGCAGCTCATTTTGGGAAGAGTGAGCAGCCATCCTTTATCTCTCCTTATATTTATAGCCCCCAAAGTGTGTTGGGGTGTTTGGGACCAAGGTTGTCCTTACCCCCCCTTTTTTAGGTTATCTTGGGTTGGTTTCTATTCCCATTCTCCCCTAGGATAGGCTGGTGCAATTCTAATTTTTGTTAGATCTTACACTGTTGCTGCAGATTCAGAAATCGACAATAAAAAACTGCGTCGCTGCTGATTCAGAAATCAGCAGCCAACTGTGCCTCTGCCGATTTAGAAATCGACAACGAAAAACTGTGTAACTGCTGATTCAGAAATCGACAGCCCACTGTGCCGCTGCCGATTCAGACATTGGTAGCCAAAACTTTTCCGCTGCTGATTCAGAAATTGACAGTAAAACTGCCTCGCTGCCAATTCAAAAATCGGTTGCCAAAAACTATGTTGCTGCCGATTTAGAAATCAGCAGCCCAAACTTTTCCACTGCCGATTCAGAAATCAGCAGCCAACTATGCTGTGTCCGATTCAGAATTCGGCAGCCCAAAATTGTGTCGTTACCGATTCAGAAATCGACTGCTGAAAACTGTGTCCCTGCTGATTCAGAAATCGGCACCCAAAACTTTTCCACTGCCGATTCAAAAATCGCCAGCCAAACTGCGGCGCTACCGATTCAGAAATTGGCAGCCGACTGTGCCGCTGCCGATTCAAAATTCAGCAGCCAAAAATTGTGTCGCTGCCGATTCAGAAATCAGCAGCGAGAAACTGTGTCGTTGCTGATTCATAAATCGGCAGCGATGGTGGAGTCATTTCAGCTTTACTTTTTTTTTTTGTGTTTGCACATGTTCTGTCGCTAATTTTGTTGGTAAAAAAAAATAAAAACCGATGGTTTTACAAACGGAAAATGCGTGCAAAAAAAAAAATTTCCCGCTGGAAAAATACCGACGGAATTATTCCATCTATATTTCTATCGGTAAATCACTGACGGAATAACGACGTCAGTGATTATGGCATATGCAGTAAATATTTTACAACTCTTTGTAAAATACCGAAGAACTCATTCTGTTTGTAGAGACGTCGGTGATTGTGGCATATGCATTAAATATTTTATAACTCTCTGTAAAATACCGACGACATAATTCCGTCTGTAAATCCGTTGGTTAGAATTTAAAAATATTTTTAAAAAATAACATTGTGTAGAATAAATAATATAAAATTGTATAGAACAATAGTAAAAAAAAAAACCAATTACGCAAATAAAATTGTATAAAATATTAAAAAAATAAAAATAAAAATAAATAATATCCATCCAAATATTCATTACAATTTTAAAGTGTTTTTTTTTTTAAATTGAACTAGAACATTGGTGGAGCTAGTGGAGGAGGAGGAGGCTGGTCGTTCCCGGGACCATATGGCCAAAAAAGGGGCGCGCACGTACCACCCATATGTGATCTCATGTCTATGACGATCTGGTGGAGTTGTTCATAATCCGCCGAGAGTTACTCATATTGTTGTTTCAAGGACACGATCTCCTTAGACTGGGTGCTTGATACTGATTGGGAGCTCCCAATGGTAAAACACTACGGGCCTCCCGCAAGTTCTCGGCTGTAGTGTTGGAGAGTCCGTACACCTGATTTTTATCGGGTCCACCAGACGATCTTGCCTCCGTCCACAAATCCGGATCAAAATCCGGGTGGGTCGAAGGATCGTCCCCGTATCTCTCCCTCAACCGACTATTATATGTCTCCTAAAAATTAAAAAAGAAATCATCATATGCAATTCAAGAAAATAATAACTTACAAAATAATATGGTTGAATGAACATACCACGAAGTGTTGAGCGTGGTTGTTGATGAACTGTTGCACCCCTCTTTAGCGGTCTTCACTCCACACGTGCGTATCCACAAACAGCTCCATTGGGCTCGGCTCACATCCAAGAGACGTAGTCTGTAAGAAAAACATGTTGCAAGTTAAATATATTTATGAATAACAACAAATTAATTAATTATAGATTTTATTAAAATTAATCTTACCATCTTCTTCGCATATGCAATGAATGGAACGGAGCAGCTGGTATGCATGGTCACCGAACCTTGAATTTGCCAGTTCTGGTTGTTGGCACCAGACTGTGAGCATCTTGTGAACTGCTCAAACGTCACGTGCTGAATATATTGTGGCCATATATCCTCCAAGATGTATGGCGGCTTGAAATCCCTCCAAATCGCCACGTCATTCCAACCTTGTAGACTGTTATCTCTAGCGTGTTGTTTTAGCTTTTTTCTGCGCTTCATACCAAAAGTCACGCAACCTACTTCCATCAATGAATTTTATGTGAGTTAATGACAAATTAGATTTTAAAACATATTTTTTTAAAAAAATATTGTATTGTTTTCGATGTTACCTAGTTGCCACATGATTCTCTTACACCCTCCTTGCAACATTGTCATACGTGCTATCCCACTCGAATTTCTTCTATGTATAAATAATTTATTTAAAATAAAAATAATAATTTATTAAAAATAAATAAAATTAGAAGTTAACACCAACCTCAAATCTTTGTAACCATGCTTCGATACAAGGTCTCCAATTATTGGTAGAAGGAGGTTCAGGAGGTACATTCTCAGATTTCTCATTCCCAGTTGAATCAGACCCAGAAGAATCATCAAGGATTGTTATAGCATTACTGGCCGATTCATGCAGGGAAGATGTGTCATGCTAAGGAAAGAGCTTTGCCTTTGCCCCCTTGCGAACAACTTCTTGACTCCCAGTTACCGCCCTTTCAGCATTAGGACAAGGATCCCCTGAGGGCTGGTTAATAACAGGGTTCACTATAGCAGCTTCGTCAGAAGAACCAGAGGGAGATACATGTGCTCTCTTTACCATCCTAGAAGTGGGAGAATCTTCAACTCCAGTGTTAAGCTTCTGACATGTAGTAGCGTTATTAGCCAACCCGTGCTGGGAAGATGTTTCAT